>Ga0067045_1027419_pt1 | contig 151361 bp, 127 predicted proteins | sample TerdegcTABiofilm_FD_59184 | JGI IMG/M metagenome (GOLD analysis project Ga0067045, IMG submission 59184) | Combined Assembly of (Gp0054472, Gp0054536) Wastewater bioreactor microbial communities from Singapore -Terephthalate degrading... | reverse complement strand
TACTTAAACGGAAAGTCAGCATAATTGGTGAAACGTTAAGAGCAGTCATAGACAGTGCATTTTTGGTATTTAGTAATATTGTTTGGGGAAATGTCCGAACTTTTGTCTGAAGTTCAGGAATGAATACTTGACAATAAACTAGCTAAAATGTATAATACAACTGCATAAACAATGGTTTTTCTCCTCAGAAGTAGAATTTATCTAATATTATAACTGCTGTAAAAGGGGAATGAATGAATGATCGAAGTCGAAAACCTTACAAAGCGATATAATGAATTTACCGCAATAGAAGGTGTAACCTTCAATGTTGATGAAGGCGAGGTTGTGGGATTTCTTGGTCCAAATGGAGCAGGGAAAACAACAACTATGCGTATTCTAACATGCTTTATGCCTGCCACAGATGGCAATGCCAAAGTTGCTGGCTATGATGTGTTTCGTGATCCACTTGAAGTAAGGAAACACATCGGCTATCTGCCTGAAAACGTTCCATTATATACTGAAATGTCCGTTGAATCATACCTTGACTTTATGGCAAAAATAAGACGAGTTCCACGAAATATCAGACGTGAATATATCGATAAATCCATAGAGGCTTGTGGATTAGAGAAATTTCGCAAAAGGTTGATTGGAAAGCTCTCAAAAGGTTATAGACAAAGAGTTGGATTAGCTCAATCATTAGTCCATAATCCAAAAGTCTTGATACTTGATGAACCGACTATTGGACTCGACCCAAGACAAATAATAGAAATAAGAAATCTAATAAAAGGGCTTGGTGGAGATCATACCGTCATATTAAGCACTCATATCCTACCAGAAGCAAGTATGATTTGTAGCAGGATAATTGTTATTAACGATGGCAAAATAGCTGGAACGGTGAAATTAAAAGACGGAAAAGTCACTATTATTGAATATCAATCGACAGGAAAAATAACGAATCTTGAAGAATCTGGCAATATCTATATAAAAGTTTATGCACCATCAGATAAATTGATTTCAAGAATAAAGCTTATTCCACAAGTCATTGATGTTATTACAGAGCAAGAAGATGATCTTGGGTCTTATATTGTTATACATGAGGCTGGTATGGATATTCGAGCAGAACTTGCATCTACAATAGTATATAGCAACTGGGGTTTGATGGAGATGCGTCCTGTCGAGATGACCTTAGAAGACGCATTTTTAGACCTTATACGTGAGAATGTTTCTGATGATGTGTCTGAAGATGGAGATAGTTATTTTGATGAAGTCGCTGATAATATATCAGAAGAACAGGAAATTAATGATAAATTAGATAATACAGAAGACGAACCTGAAACATATGACGGAAAGGAGGAAAAGATTAACTAATAACATGAAAAATGCACCTGCAATTTTTGTTAAAGAAATGAAATCATACTTTTCTTCACCAATAGCTTATGTTGTGTTGATCGTTTTTAGCCTTTTGACTGGTTTCTTCTTTACCGCATATTTCAATTGGGCAACTCGTTATGGTGGAGAGGCTAGTATGAGGGCGATATTTCACAATATCAGCATAACGATGATATTTGTCAGCCCATTGATTACAATGCGGCTTTTTGCCGAAGAAAAAAGAATGGGAACGATTGAATTGCTTATGACTTCTCCTGTAACTGATACAGAAGTCGTGATTGGGAAATTCTTGGCAAGTTTGGCATTGTTTGCACTTATGCTTGTATCAACTATTCTTTGTCCAGTATTTTTGATGACTTATGCAAAGCCCGATATAGACCCGATGTTAGTTGGTTATCTTGGTCTATTTTTATTGGGTGCATCATTCCTTTCGCTTGGAATATTTGCATCATCACTCACAAGCAATCAAATTGTCGCTGCATTAATAAGTTTCGTTCTTCTGCTTGGTTTGTGGACGATAGGCTGGATGTCTAGTGCTGTTGGCAGTATGATGTCAAAGGTTTTTTCATTTATTTCCCTTGTTGAACATTTTGAGGATTTTTCAAAGGGCGTTATTGATACAAAGCATGTGCTTTATTATCTTAGTTTTACCTGTTTTTCTCTTTTTCTGGCAGTTAAGATGGTTCAATCATCTAGGTGGAAATAAAAAGGGGTATTAAATTATGGAGTTCGTCTTTCCGAAAAAATGGATGAACATTATCGGTTTGATAGGATTTGGGCTACTGCTTGTAACTCTTATTATATATTTAGTTAGCCCAACATTTGGTTGGTATGCGAAAGTTATACTTATTATTGGAGTCGTTTGTATACTGGCTTTCTGGATATTAAGCATTATAACTAGCAAAACAACTCGCTATGGCTCAAACATTGCGATTATGATATTATTGGCTTTTGCGATACTTGTGCTTGTTAATTTTGTATCCGCAAGGCATTTCAAGCGATTGGATACAACGCAAAACAGAATATTCTCTTTGTCTGATCAGACTAAAAAGATTTTAAGTGGCTTAGATAAAGATATAACCATAACAGCCTTTTATACTGATAATCATTATAGAAAGAAAGTTGCACAAGACATTTTAAATGAGTATAGCCAACAGTCTAACAGGCTAAAATTTACAATGGTTGATCCATCTGCCAAACCGGGCATAGCAACAGCATATAAAATTAATCAAGACGGAACCGTTGTTTTTGAATTGGGCGATAGAAAAGAAAGCGTCGTTAGCTACGATAACGAAGAACAGGACTTCACAAGCACAATCCTAAAGCTAACATCAGCAAAACAACGTAAGGTATATTTCCTGTCGGGACATGGAGAACGTGATATTGAAGGATATGAAGATACAAGCTACACAGAAATCAAAAAGAGAATAGAAGCAGATACCTATCAAGTTGAAAAGCTATTTTTGGCACAACAAGCAATCATTCCAGAAGATTGTAATGTTTTAATAATCGCCGGTCCTCAAAACCCACTTCTACCAGCAGAAGAAGAAGCAATAATAGACTATCTCGACTTAGGGGGCAAGGCGATAATAATGATTGATCCTCCACCTGCACCATCACTTGATAATATTTTGAAAAGATGGGGAATTGAACCGCAAAATGATATAATCCTTGATGGGCTTGGACGTTCAATGCTAGGCGATCCATCCGTTCCTGTATGTATTACTTATGGCTATCATCCCATAACAGCTCCGCTTTCAAGAGGATTAATGACTTTCTTTCCAATAGCAAGATCGCTTGCAAAAAGGGCAGAAGCAGGCGAATCTATTAATATTACTGAATTAGTGAAAACTAGCAATAATAGCTGGGGTGAAACCAATACAAATGACCTTTTAAATAAGCAGATCGTTGAATTTAATGAAGGTCAAGACATAAAAGGCCCTTTAACCATTGCTATTGCAGTCACAAGCAAAGAAAAAGCTTCTTCTGACAAAGAAAAAGCAAATGCAGATCAAAAAGAAAAACGAGTTCTTGTTGCATTCGGTGATTCTGATTTTATTATGAATAAATATCTACAACAGGGAAATCCCGATCTATTTATGAATTCTCTGAATTGGCTGACTGAAGATGAAGAACTCATATCCATAAGACCTAAAAACGTTGACGAACAAGCCATGATTCAAAAACTTAGCGGTCAAGAGATAAGGCTTGTGTCCTATGCCAGTATATTTACGATCCCTCTATTGCTAGTAATTATTGGTGCGAGAGTCTGGTGGAAACGGAGGTAGTCTTATGAAATATAAAACTACCATAATTTTGCTAATTATTGTCGCAATACTATCTGCGATTGTATTTTTCTTTGAAAAAAATGATAAAGATAAAGGTAAATCAAAAAGCAAAAGTATAGAAGCAAGTTTTAATATTCCGAAAGATAATCTTAGCAAAGTTGATATTACATTTAGCATACCCGAACCGATAAATCTATCACTTGCCAAAGATAATAACGAAGAATGGCAAAGTGCGCCATTTCCTATCGAGCAAAAAAATATAAATGATGCTATATCGGGCATATTAAGTAGATATATTTTTACAAAGATAAAGGAACAAGAATCATTAGATAGCTACGGATTGCAAAATCCTAGAATTACAGTAATATTTCATCTTCAAGATGGCACGTCAAAGAAGGTAACAATCGGCAATGAAGTGCCTACAAAAAATTATGTTTATGTAAAGGAAGATTCATCTGCGGATATATATCTTGTCACTGCAGGTATCATAGAAGATTTTCAAAAACTTGCCCCAAAGCAAGCTGAAAACAAAGAGATAAAGTAATATTTAAAAGAGGAATTTTAAGTAAAAAAGAAATGGAACGCTGATTTTTAATCAAGAGAGGAAAAGAATGTTAGCAAAAAAAGGCGTAATGTCTATACAACCATATCAGCCGGGCAAGCCAATTGAGGAAGTCTCTCGTGAGTTAGGCATACCCGAAGCGGAAATAATAAAGATGGCATCAAACGAGAATCCACTTGGTGCATCACCGTTGGGAATTCAAGCGATAAAAGATTGTGCAGATCAAGTATTTCTATATCCTGATGGCGATTGCTATCATCTCAAAAAAGACCTTGCAGAGCATCTCGGCGTTAAACCAGAAAACTTACTCATGGGCAATGGCTCAAATGATGTCCTGCAGATCATTGCTGATACATTCATTAAGCCCGAAGATGAGGTCATATACTTCAAACATGCCTTTGTCGTCTATATCCTCGCAACAAAAGTCGCTGATGCAACACCTGTCGTTGTAGATGTAAAACCTGACTATACACAAGACCTAGATGCAATGGCAGACGCTATAACAGAACGGACAAAGGTTATATTTATTGCAAATCCCAATAATCCAACAGGCACGATGGTTACCGCTGAGCAGGTTGATAGATTTATGGATCGTGTTCCTGATGACGTTATTGTTGTATTTGATGAGGCGTATTACGAATATGTGGAAAGAGATGATTATCCACAGACGCTTAGATATATTGATGAAGGCAGAACGGTTATAACGTGCAGGACATTCTCAAAGATATATGGTTTGGCTGGATTGCGTGTTGGTTATGGTATTGCAAGACCTGACCTTGTGGATATAATGAACAAAGTCCGTCAACCATTCAACGTCAGTATGGTTGCTCAAGCAGCAGCAAGGGCAAGTCTGAAAGATAAAGAACATGTAGAAAAAAGCATTAGGATTAACCGAGAAGGCAAGATATATTTATACAAGCAATTTGAGAATATGGGCTTAGATTATGTCCCATCAGAAGGAAATTTCATTCTTCTTCATCTTGATAGACCGGGACCTGCTGTAATGCAGGAATTACTCAAGATGGGTGTTATAGTTCGTCCATTGGTTGGCTATGAACTTCCGCACTCCATAAGAGTTACAATAGGAACAAAAGAGCAAAATGAGAGATTTATAAGCGGTCTCAAACAAGTATTAGGCAAATAAAATTGGCTACATGACATAATAAATATTTTTTATGTCTTTTTTAATCGGTTGAGTTTTCCTCAGATAGTATAAATCCTAAACAGGAGGTATTGAAATGAAACACTTGTTAATAGGTTTTGTTGTAGTCATGGTGCTTGTATCTGCTATGAATGCTGAATCTGCGATTAGCTACAAAGATAAGGAATGTATGTTGTATTTGCCATGCAATGAAGGCAAGGGTGGGAATGTAAATGATCTATCGCAATATGGCAATCATGGTATCGCTGTTGGAACTGTGAAATGGGGCAAAGGGAAATTTGGAAGTTGTTTAGAATTTGCAGAAGGCGGAGAAGTTAAATGCCCTCATATTGAACTTAATGAAAGAAGCTGGACTATATGTATGTGGGTGAATCCAAAACTTGCTGGTGGTGCGGAACAGTGCGTATTTTCTCAGACTCAAGTAAATGCTACCAATACAAGCTTGCATTTCCGTATATATACCAACGGCACAATCAGAATGGGATTTTATAGTAACGACCTTGATGTTGCAGGAGCAAAAGCAGAGGAATGGCTTCATATAGCTTACTGGCTTGATCTTGCCGCAAAAAAGAGAAGGATATACCTTAATGGTGTGCAAGCAGCAGAGGATGCTGGAAAAGCAGGACTTCCCTATCTTGGGACAGCAGGTGATACAATGGTCGGATCATGGGGAGCTACCGGACAGAAATTTAATGGACTGATTGACGAAGTGCAGATATGGCATAAAGCTTTGACAGAAGCAGAGATTAAGCAAAGCATGGAAGACTTGACAAAACTTGCTGCTGTTCAGCCTGATGATAAACTTACGTCCACATGGGGATATGTTAAAAGATAAGTTTTTTATAAGGGGTGATACATGGCTTTTCCCTCAGACTTTGAGAGGATTGTTATCGCAGGAGTAGGGCTTATTGGCGGATCGATAGGTCTTGCACTCAAAAAAGCTGGATTTCGTGGCGAAATTATCGGGCTTGGGCGCAGATGGGATTCTCTTAAAAAGGCAATTAGTATCGGCGCAGTCGATCATATAGAGATAGATTTTGCCAAAGCGTTGAAAGATGCAAATATCCTAATAATAGGCACTCCTGTTGATACAATATCAGAAATTGCTAAAAAAGCCATTGATCACTTACCAAAAGGTTGTATTATAACTGATGTTGGTAGCACAAAAGCAAAGCTAGTTTGTGAAATAGAAAAGCTAATCCCTGATGATATGTACTTTGTCGGTGGGCATCCGATGGCAGGCTCTCACGAAACAAGCGTTGATTTTGCAGATGCAGATTTATTTGTCAATAAGATATGTATACTAACCCCTACCGATAATACTAATAAAGATGCTATCAAGACAATTTCAGATCTATGGCAGATGATAGGTGCATCAATAAAGCTAATGCCTCCGGATGATCATGATTATCTTATTTCTGCAATAAGTCATCTTCCACATACCGTAGCATGTGCGCTTGTTAGCGCCATTTCTGATATAAAAAATACACAGGGAAACGCATTGGATTTTGCTGCAAGTGGATTTGCGGATGCAACTAGGATTGCTTCTGGTAGTCCAGAACTTTGGAAAGGCATATTTCTGCAAAATGCGGAAAAACTTACTTTGATGATTAAAAAAGTTGAGTCCGAACTTGCCAAGTTCAGATCAGTTCTTGAGTCAAAAGATAGTGATTCTCTTATGAAAATACTTACACAGGCAAAACATATCCGAGATTCTTTAAAAAAATAACTTGTTTCTAAAATTCCTTTAATAACAGAAAGGGCAATAAATATGACACAACCTATAACTGTAAAGCCCGGAGAAAAAATAAAGCTTAAGGATTTTGATCCTAGTTACACAGGCAATTATACAAATAAAAAAAATGCTGAGAAAAAGCTAGATGAAATTCGCAAACAGATGATTCAATTTCAATCATTACTTTATGCAGAAAACAAAAGATCTCTTCTTATTATATTGCAAGCAATGGATACAGGTGGAAAAGACGGAACAATCAGGCACGTTATGGGTGGTGTTGATCCACAGGGTTGTGATGTAAAAAGTTTTAAAGTTCCAACACCGGAGGAATTATCTCATGATTTTCTATGGCGTGCGCATAAAGTTACACCTTGCAAAGGAAAAATTGTAATATTCAACAGGTCATATTATGAGGATGTTCTTGTTGTTAGGATCCATGATTTAGTGCCAAAAGAAGTATGGAAAAAGCGATATGATCAAATCAATGATTTTGAGAGAATCCTTACTGAGAATGGAACTGTCATAATGAAGTTTTATCTTCACATATCAAAAGATGAGCAAAAAAAGAGATTAGAAGAACGGCTTAATGATCCATCAAAGAGATGGAAATTTTCAGAAGGCGATCTCAAAGAGAGAAAATATTGGGATGATTATATGGACGCATACGAGGACGCACTTACTAAATGTAATACAGAGTATGCTCCTTGGCATATCATACCAGCAAATAGAAAATGGTATCGAAATCTAATAATTGGGCAGACAATTGTTGAGAAACTAAAAAGCCTTGATATGAAATATCCCGAAACAAAGATAGACATTAAAAATATAATAATAGAGTAACGGGAGCAAATCTTATATTAGGTCCCTGTTAATATTATTTATAACTGCCATTCTATTGATAATTTCCTATCAAAGACTTTTTCTAACAGTTGTCCTTTATCTAGTGCAGCTTGTCTGTCTGCTTCGGAAGAATGAGAAACAAGGCATTTAATTATAATTTTATCTGTTGTTACTTCGCATTTTACACTTTTAACGATATTTCGATGGGTTCGGTCTAATCCATCAGCGACTCTAAGTATTCCTGCCAATAAACTAACCACCTTGCGTTCAGATGGTTCTAATGACGAGTAATGAGCATGTTTTTTCTTGGGTAATGCTGCCCTATGATAACGAGTTATTGAGCCGATTATAAGCCTTTCCCGTTCATCAAATAACAAAGTCCTATCTTCAAGAATAATCCTGAGAGATGACTTATGATGCTTTTGCTGACCATTGATCCAGCCTATATCATGCAATATAGCTGAATTTTGTAAAAAGAAACGTTCTTTCTGATCAAGCTCATGAATTGGTTGTAATTCATCGAATATATTGAGAGCAATATTCATTACTTGTTCAGCATGTTCGCTTTCATATCCACAGCTTTTTGCTAATTCATAGGATGATGCGAGTTTATCCGAATCATCTATTGTTTTTTTAGCTTTTTTTTCGTTTATTTCTTTTGTTTTTTCAAGATTTTTGCCTTCTAATAGCATTTGAGCAAATAATTCAGGCAACCCGCTATTATGTATCGCCTCAACAGCCTTTTCTATATCATATTCTACTCTATAAAAGTCTATACGAAATAGATTAGGATGTTTAATATTGAGGATGGCATAACTTGCTTTTGGATCACCGTCTCCTTGACGACCAACGCTTCCGGGATTTATAAACCAAACCTTTTCAGATTTATGTTTAAATGGCACATGGGAATGGCCAAAGATTATAATATCAGCATTAGATTTTCCAGCTATATCAATGAATCTTTCTTCTGGTGTTTCAGGTGTCAGATGCTCTTCGTCAGATTCAGGGCTTCCATGTGTCAATAAGATCCGTTTGCCTTCGCTTTCTATTCTTATTTCATTTGGCAATTTTGATAGATAATTCCTATTATCTTTGGAAAGATTCTTATACGTCCAATTGTATGCAAACCATTTTTCAGGGGGATTTTCATCCTTCCAGTTTTTCTTTTTCTCCTTCACTTTTAGCACTTTAGAATCGTAGTTGCCAATTATACTTTGTACATTCTCTTTAATCAGTATCTCTATAACCTCGTTTGGTGATGCACCATAACCAAGCATATCACCCATGTTCCATATTGCTTCTACACCACGTTCATGAGCATCATTCAAAACCGCTTCTAGAGCATAAAGATTTGCATGTATATCGCTTATCAATGCTACTTTCATAAAATTACCCCTTTTTTATGACATAATCAGAAATGCTTTTAATAAGTCTATCTAATACTTCTTTTTCCGAAATTTCAGACCAACATTTAACAAAACTATTATAATATTCTGCCTGTTTTTTCCTCCTATTCTCCTGCAAATATAGAATCCCCGTTTTTAACCTACCAAAAGATTTTGTATGTCCAAAATAATTGAGTGTTCTATAATATTCTTCTTCTATAAATTGTGATAGATAATTTACCCATACAACACAATCATTAAAATCGCCAAGTATTGCCTGAATCTTTTTTATTGCCTCAATCGGTTCTTCGAGATTATCTTTATATAAAGGAGAAAATATCTCCATCGTATAACGGAAACGCTTTGCGGATATTCTCATTGCATGAAGTTCATTTGTTCTATCAGGTTGATTAATATATTCTTTATAGGAAAGAAATTTCTCAAGATTCAGTAATATTTGAATATATGCGTTCTCATAAACACTTATTGAGTGTTCATCTTTTTCATGTAATCGTGCAATATTGCGTATAATATGGCAGGATTCGGAAATTTGTTCAATTATTCGGGCATCAGAAAGCTGAACCATTGAAGAAATTACTTTAGATTGCATTTTCTCTCGTTTTTGTTGCAAACGAAAAAGTAATCGCCTGATACCCGGGATATAGCGTTTATCATCTAATTCTTTGATAAATTCACGAAGAAAGTCAATTTGAACATCAATATCTCTTGCAGAACCTAGCGATTTTGTTATTTGCTTAATCTGTTTTTGCCAACGTTCAATATCTTTTTGATTAAAACACTCACCAAACAACCTAAAAGAGCTACGCAGACGACGTGAAGCAACTCGCATACGATGGATACATTCTATATCTTCTGCTTTGGTGACTCCGTCAATTTCACATTCAAATGCCTTCAACCTTTCTAGCAATGCCTTTGTGCCAAAGAAACAATAGCTTTCATCGGGCTTGTTATGCACATTGCTCACCTCACCACTAGTTTTTTTCCAAAAGTTTCTTGGTATGCGATTTTAAATCTTCAAATATCTCCTGAACAGAACGATTTGCATCTATTGTTACAAAGCCAAATTCCTTAGACATTTTATTAAATTGCCTAGTAAGCTGATTTTGGTATTTTACAAAACTATCATAAAGATTATCAGCAAAACGAACATCCATGCCAGATTCCCAATAATCAAAGCCTCTTCCACGTAATACACGTTTAACGAGATTATCAATATTAGCTTTTAGATAAAATATAATGTCTGGTTTAAGGGCAAAACCATAGACCTTCCTTGCCCATTCTGGGTCTGCACCCCTAACAACGTTGCGCGCAATAATAGAATAAAAATACCTATCGGACAAAACACAAAATCCAGCACTGAGCGCAGGAATTATATGATTTTCAAGCCTATCAGCAAAATCAGTCGCATAAAACAGATTCATTGTCAATCTGCCAAGTGTATGTCCTGCTTTTGCCTCATCAAGCCCCGGTTGAGTTAAAGGAGAACGTGCTAGACCAGTATTTGATACTCCATACCCTTCCACCTCAAGCCATTGCTTTAAAAGCTCCATTTGTGTTGATCTACCTACGCCATCGTTACCTTCTAACACAATTAATTTTCCGGGCATTTCAGATATATTCATATAGGGAAAACCAGCACCATAGAATCTGCTATCTATCAAAATTAATCACCATCCATTCATTTATTAAGTATCTTTTCTGATATTATTTTCCGCATTTGTTGTTGTTTGACCTCAAGCGGAAGATTGCCATCAATAGCAGTAAAACCAAATTCTTCTGACATTCCCTCATATTGATTTAGGATTCTCTCCTGAAACATCCGAAAGCTTGTAACTGTGTCATTAGAAAGTCCTAAATCTTTGCCTGCCTCATAATATTTTATCTTTGCTCTTGATCCAAGTATACGATTTACAGCAACCTCCAAAGGCACACTAAAATAAAATGTAACATCGGGTTGAATAGCAAAAGAATAAAGATTACGTACCCATTGTGGATCAACACCACGAGACACATCTCTAGCAAAAGCAGTAAAAGCATATCGGTCAGCTAAAACAATTATTCCTGCCTTGAGTAATGGAAGAAAAAGGTTTTCCCATCTATCAGCAAAATCTGTTGCCTGTATAAGACTAAATGTGGTAGGTGTTAAAGTCTGCTTCTTTTTTCCCAGACGTGTTGTGCTTTTAACCATTTTGGAGGAATTCCATTCACTAAAAAAAACATCCTTGTCCAAACTTTGCAGCCATTTGTATAAAAGATTAATCTGTGTGGATTTTCCACTTCCATCTATACCTTCTACTACAATTAGCTTCCCTTTGTATTCATTCGGCTGCAACATATTTAAACCTCTCTTTCTGGTTTATGAGAGATGATTTGCCCATTATTAAAAACTTATATATTCAGCAAATAGTTTGAATATGTAAAAAATTATAACATTACAAAATTCCTTTTGCAAGTCTAAAAGAACTTATGCTATAAATTATTCCATATTACGAATACGAACCTCTATCTCTTTTTTATCTTTTAATAGTTCCACAAGTTTAGATGTATCAGTTTTGCCAAAATGATATGGATATAAAATTTTTGGCATAAATGCTTTTACTGCGTCAGCAACCATCTCAGGTGTCATTGTATATGGCAGATTCATTGGCAAAAATGCTATATCTATGTCCTTCAACTTTTTCATCTCTGGGGTGTTTTCGGTATCACCTGCAACATAAACTCTCTTATCTCCAAAAGTAATTATATATCCATTTCCGATACCTTTCGGATGGAACGGGTTACCATCTTGTCTTTTATTTATGATATTATATGCAGGGACTGCCTCAATTTTTAGTTCCAAAACAGTTTTTATTTCCCCGTTTTTCATCACAGTTCCAGTTTTTATTTTATCATGGCTGTTTTGATTTAAAACAATCTGAGTTTTTGCTGTCCTTATTTTATCTATTGCAGAAATATCAAGATGGTCTTGATGCTCATGAGTTATAAGGATAAGATCAGCTTTTGGTAATTTTGAGTAATCTGCAACCTGAGAATACGGATCAACATGAATAATTCTTCCTTTGAAACTAAATATTAGTGTTCCATGCCCTACAAATGTAATCTTAAGATCACCTTCGGAAGTTTTGATAATATCTTCTTTCATTACCTTTTCCTCCTTGTCCTTTGATAGTGCAATAGTTGATAGTAAAATAAAGATCATTGTAAATATAAGGATTTTTCTCATTTTGTCATACACCATCCTTAATAGAGGCAAGTTGCTTGATAGCTATTGGTAAATATTCGATTACATCGCTAGCAATCATGCCAACGTTGCCTTTTTCTTTTGCGACAAGATCACCAGCCAAACCATGTATGAAGACACCAAGTATTGAGGCATCTTTTATACTCAATCCTTGTGCGATAAAGCCAGCTATTATGCCAGTCAAGACATCTCCTGTCCCACCAGAAGCCAAACCGGGATTACCTGTTGTATTTAGATATGCTTCACTATTAGGGGTTGCAATAACTGTCGGTGCGCCTTTTAAGACAAGCACGACTCCGTTTTCCTTTGCAAAATCTATCGCTATATTTATGCGATCCGATTGAATTTCAGAGACGGGCTTATCGATTAGTCTTGACATTTCTCCAGGGTGGGGCGTCAAAACAGTGTTAGAACTAAGTTCTTTTAAAATATCTCTCTCTTCGGATAATGCGTTAAGCCCATCAGCATCAATGACTTTTGGTATCTTTACTTCCCTGCAGAGTTTTCGCACTAATGTCATTGTTTCAGAATTTCTGGAAAGTCCGGGGCCAATAGCAACTACATCTGCCTTTTCGCTTAATGACAATATTTTATTTAAAGCTCTGATAGATAATGTATGATCTTCTGTTTCTGCCAATGGAACCGTCATTGCCTCTGTAAGCTTAACTTCCATGATAGAATTAAGGCTTTTGGGTATCCCCAGAGTGACAAGCCCTGCGCCAACTCTAAGAGCAGATTGACTAGCCATCGCCGATGCACCTGTTAGACCTGCTGAACCAGCAACCAAAAGCACTCGTCCAAATAATCCTTTATGTCCATCTTTTGGTCTCAATGGTAATAAATCAGATGCAAAAAAGGGCTGAACTAAATTGACAGAGATATGCTGAGATTCTATAACGCTTTTGGGTATTCCGATGTCTGCAACTTTTAACTCTCCAACAAAATTAGCACCCGGATATAGCAATAAGCCTCGCTTTGGTAGAACCATTGTTACTGTTAAATCCGCACAAATACAAGCACCATCTATCTTGCCATAATCAGCGTCAAGCCCTGATGGAAGATCAATCGCAATTATGGGGATATCGGTAGAGTTAAGAAATTCAATCAGATTACCCGCAAAGCCTCGAACTGCGCCTTTTAGCCCTGTCCCAAATATTGCATCAACTATAAAATCGCTTTGGGAAATGATGTTTTTATATTCCTCTAATTGCTCTTCGGATAAAATGAATTTCATAGGTAAATCCATTTTTTGTGCTATTTGAAGGTTCATTAAGGCATCACCAAAGAACTTATCTGCCTCGGATAGTATGTATGTATTGACTTTATAGCCCCTATTTATTAGGTGTCTTGCTACAACCAGACCATCACCGCCGTTATTGCCCTTGCCAACAAGTATTGAAACTTTACTGAATTTTGGAACAGGAAATTTCTCTATTATGACATGAACGACTCCTATACCGGCATTTTCCATAAGCACTATACCGGGGATGCCGATCTCATTTATTGTTTGAGAGTCAATGTTGCGCATTTCGTCTGCTGTTACAACTTTCACATCGTATCTCCTAATATTCAGGCTTTTAGTATGCTTAACAACTCACTAAATCTATTTATTTCATGATCAGGTTTGGGTATATTATGTTTTAATTGCTCTTTATTGCGATTAAACCATACGACTCTAATACCTACGTTTTTGCATCCAATAATATCATCTTCCTGAGAATCACCAACATAAAGCATTTCTTCTGGAAGGCAATCAGCTTTTTTTATTGCAAGATGAAAGATTTCAGGATTAGGTTTGTCTATTCCAACTTCCGGAGCTAATAGGACGAATTGAAAATAATGCTCTATTTTAAAAACTTTTGGGTAGCTATTCCCGTTTGATATTATTCCGAGAATGTATTTATCCCTAAGCGATTCTAAAGTTGGAATGACATCATCAAACAATTCCAAATTCTCAAAGCGATGCTTAAAATATAACCTGTTTATATATTCTGCATACTCGTTATCTTCTATTCCACAATATTTGAGCGATCTTTTAAAACTTTCGAGCCTGACTTCTCCAAGATTAATGACTTTGCCTCTTAACTCTTTTGCTGTCTCTTCCCTAATCTGAACCATTCTGTCAACGCTTAATTTTAAACTACATTCAGGATATTTTTTCATAAGTTCTGCTAAAACAATGGCTAAAGCATTCCGCATCACCATATCAAAGTCATATAAAGTTCCATCAAGATCAAAACAAACCGATTTGATATTCATTTTTAATTACAATATCTTTTAGGAATAAAACACTGATATAACGATTTTACAAATATCAACTCTGCAATCGGAAAAAATTTGTTAAATCCACATTATCAGCGATCTATAAAGATTATAAAAATTACTTTGCGACTACACTTAGACTGCTAATCTTCATATAAGGCGCTATAAGATATCCACCAACACATTCTACTGTGTTACTCATAGACTCTATTTTGGTTATTGCGTCATAGGTATTGCCTGCAAGCATAACATCCTTTACACGCCCCACAATTTCGCCATTTTCTATCTTGAATCCAAGATTGACATTGACAGAAAATTCTCCACTCATAACGTTTCCCTGACCCAAGCCCATGACATCATATACCATCAGACCTTCTTTTGTATTTTTCAACATATCCTCAAAAGAAATATCACCTTCTTTTATGACAATATTTGTTGGATTACACCCGACGCCATGTCCTGTCGTTTTTGTTCCTGCTCTGCCTGCTGTATCAAGATCATAGAGAAAGTTTTTTAAGATGCCGTTTTCAATAATCGGCAAAACTTTGTGAGGAACGCCCTCGCCATCATATTTGTTACTTCCAGACATATAGTCTATAAGCCCGTTATCTATGATTGTTAGTTTTTCATCAGCGATCTTTTCTCCAAGTCTTCCAGCCAAAGGTGATGAGCCAAGAAACACATTTTTCCCATTTACACCAAGCCTTAAGGCGAGTAGTATGATCATCAAGCTATCTGGTGGAAATATTACAGGCACATTACCTGATTTTATAGATGCGATTTTTTCCGCCATCTTAAAACGTTTTATAGTCTCTTTTGCGATCTCGATATGATCTATATCTCGCTTTTTCCATCCGAAACCATGCCCTGTCCATAAAATATCAGTTCCTCTAACAAGCTGCCCACTGACACCTAAACTAAAGCTTGTTGCTTCACTGGAATACTCAACGCCTTTTGAGTTAGCAAACTCACCGTTATAAATATTCTTATTTACACTAGCATAATTAAGAATTTCAGGATTATACTCTCTGACAAGTGCAATCATCTCTTCACCGATATTTGCCATTTCAGTTTTTGTTAATGGCAATACATTTGCATCATAAATTTTTACATCAATCGCTTCTTGAGGTTCAGGAAAATCGAAATGGGCAGGACTTCCAAATTCTGCCGACTCTAAAGCACGATTAACAACACCTTCAATATCATTAATATCTGTTGTATGTGATGAACCGACTTTGCCATCAAGTATAACTTTTAAACCTAAACTAGTTTGTTGAGATGATTCGACAGATTTAAGTCTGTTAGTCTCAAATGAAACGTCAGTGGATTCGCTTTGATTAAGCCATGCCTGAGCACCTTGAGCCTTTTTCATCGCCTTTTCTATTAATTGTGTTACTACCATTACTGCCTACCTCCCACCACGACGTTTTGAATACGGACATAGGGACCACCCAATCCAACTGGTAACGGAGATTGGCCTCCCTTACCACATCCGCCCGGGCCTCCCGGCGACCAGATCACTTCATCACTAATCATATCGATATTCATAAGAATATCAAAAACATTACCTGTTAGGACTACATCTCTAACAAGTTCTGCAATTTTACCATCCCTAATCATATAAGCATAGCCTGCACTAAAAGTAAACATCTCCATTGAGGTTTGCCCGCCAATAGAATCAACTGCCAATATGCCTAGCTTTATATCCTTTATCATATCTTCAAAGCTGGTTTTGCCTTTGTCAATGTAAGTATTTGTCATTCGGACAATTGGCGGATATTGATAACTGATAGACCTTGAGTTACCTGTCGGTTTTTCATTCATCTTTGCAGATGTCTCTCTTGAATGAAGCCTTCCAACAAGTATACCTTCTTTGATAAGATAGTTTTCCTTTGTTTTGACTCCCTCATCATCATATTTATGCGTACCGATTCCACCCTTATATGAGCCATCATCAATTATGTTTAGTATGTCCGATCCAAAACGCTTTCCAAGAACCATAAGTTCTTTCATGCGATCATTTTCATATACAAAATCAGATTCGCTGAGATGCCCAAATGCTTCATGAGCAAAAACTCCCGATAATTTAGGGTCTATTACGACAGTGTATTTTCCGCCTTTTACAGGTGGCGCAGAAAGTAACTCAACAGCCCTTTGGGATGATTTTTCTGCCCTTTTCTGAAAACCCTCTATTACTTGAAATCCTGTTTTACCGCTGATGGATTCAAATCCATTTTGGACGTTGTTCCCTTCTCTTGCAGTAGAACTGACATAAAGGAATGTATTTGGTCTTTCATCCTCAATATATGTTCCTTCCGTGCTTGCAAAATATATCTTTCTGAAATTATCGCCATATCCAACTGATGTAGTTTGAATCTTATTATGATAGCCTAATGCAATCTCATTATATTCTTCAACAATGTTTTTTTTCTCTGACAGTGATATCTCTCGAAAATCCTTCTCCAATGTAGCCTTCATAACATCAACGACAGGTTCTACCTGTGCAAACTGGGTTTCTTCTTTGCCAACCATTCTTGCGGATTCGCAGGCTTCTTTCACTCTTTTCCCAAGATCGTTCATATCATTGAAAGTTGAGTATCCCCAACCCCCTTTAACTAATGCTCTGACTATACCTCCAATAGATTTTGATGATCCAATACTGTCAAGTTCCCTTCCTCTAAAATTAAGCCATGATGAAGTTGAGTCCTCGATACGAATATCTGCATATTCCGCATCACTTCTGCGTAAAGCCTCCTCTAATCTGTCTCTCAACAGGAATCACTCTCCTTTTTGTATTAAAATATAACAAGGAAAATAAAAAATAATATTTATTAATATTATATCTTTTTTATTTTTAATTCAATACCCAAAGTAAATTTATAATTAACGAAAATCCTTTTAGTTTTTTACATATAAACAAAAGGAAATATAAGAGATCAAACTTACGCCTAAATCCCAGAAAATACTATTGCATATAGATTTTAAATATGAGATAATGTTGATAAATTTACTTGATACCGTAATTTTGGTATTAGAAAGGAGCAGATATGTTTGAAATAGATTTAAAAAAATACCGAATTGTTGACATTTCTTACGAGGTTATTCCACCTGGTTCGGATGATAGACCATTTGTTATAAAAAAGGGTTTCTTGGCTGATATGGCTTATAAATATGATGTAGTCAAAACTCATAGTCACGTAGGAACTCATGTCGAATCACCAGCTCATTTTTTTGATAACGGCAAAGATACAACAGAACTTCCTTTGTCTGTATATTATGGTAGGGCTATATTATTAGAAATTGATGATGTAACAAAGAATATTGCAATAATGCCTGATTTTCTTGAAAAAGCTATCGGAGACATCATCAAGGATGGAGATATTATTATATGCAGAAATAATGATCAAGAAAGCATTAATGGTAATAAGCCCAAACCCCATCTTACTCCTGAATCAGCAAGGTGGTTTAATGCACATAAAGTTAAGATGATTGGTATAGATAATAATGTTGGTCTATCGAAAGACATCCCATCAACAAGGGAATTTCATGATATTTTAATGGCTCAGGGTGTTCCAATAATAGAGTGGTTAGATAATCTTGATCAATTGAAAAAGAGAGAATTTTTTCTTATGTCTCTACCTTTTAAAGTGAAACAGATGGATAGTTCATGGGCAAGAGTAATCGCAATAGAGGAAATTTAATTAAAGCATTCTTGGTCTAAAACATTTAGTTAAAATTAATAAAAAAGGAACAATTGATCAAAAGATATGAATGATTAATTGTTCCGAACCACAATATTATTTCTCAATATCATTTTCATTACATTTGAACGGGCAATAGAGTTTGCGATCGATATAAATAAGGATTTTTTGTGCCTGAATATTAATATTAGGATTTGCATTAATCATATCCAGTAGTAAGGTTATCTCATTTTCTGTTCCTAATGAACTCAATCCTCGAAATGCAATTTTTTGAGATACTATATCATTACTCCGTAGCATTTCAAAAAGTTCTGGTATAATTTCTTTATCTCCCAATCTGATCAAGGCATCTAATGCTATTTGACCTTTTTTCCCATAATTTTTAAGTATTTCTCTTAATATATTTAAGCCTAATTGATCATTCATCATACTCAAAGCCTCTGCTGATGCTATTTTTATATCTAAAATATCTGAATTGAGCATTTGTCTTAAAATAGTTAAGTCATTATATGAACTTAACTTCGCGAAAGACCTAAAAGCTTTTATTCTTACATCTTTACTTCTATCTTGAAGCATTGAATATAAATTACTCTTAATATCTAAAATAAAAGAAAGATTTCCATCTGAGCATAAGCTTTTTTGTTGATTCTCTGCTATTTCTAATAATGCATTAATTCCTGCTATCCTAATGTATCTATTTCTGTCTTTAAGTATTTCATAGGCTATTGTTATAAATTCAACACCAAGTATTCTTGACAGTGCATTTATAGCCTCTAATTTTTCATAAATTAAAAAAGACCCTAAAAATTTCTTTAAATTCGGAATATCTTCTTGTGAAGCCAATTTTGAGTAGGCACTTAATGCAAATCTATATGTTTCAGGTTCATTAGATTTAATTATTTCTATTAGTTTGGGTATTGCCTCTGTTGCATTAAGTCGGGAAAGTGCCTTAATTACTGCAATACGCACAGTTTTATCTGGATTATCCAGTTTATCAATCAATATAGGAATTGCTTTTTTTAATCCTAATTTTCCTAAAGCCTCTATTGCTAAACAAGAAATCTCGTTGGAACTATTGAGTAATTCTGTAAGTTTTACTAACACTCTTTCATCTTTTGTATAACCCAATAGTTTTATTACATTCAAAGATATCGATGAATTTGACAATCCAGAACATAAAACAGAAATATACTCATTAGGTTCAGAATCCCTAAACCAAAACCAAGCTGGTCCTCGCAAGGCAATACAGCTATGAAGAAGCATAATTTTTTCAGAGAGATTTGGTTTTATGCGTTCTCGACAAGAATATAATTTAATCATCAATATTGGATCAAGCAAAATACCGGTATTTTGATATATTGAGGCAATAGAACAAAGATTTTCACAAAGTTTCTTAAATTCAACTTCCTTTCTTGATATTATAAGTCTATCACTGATTTGCCTTGTGATATGCTTATTCATAAGCTCATATCTTCCTGAACCAAGATGCCGTATTATCCATCTATAGCTCATTTGCCGAAGTAGTATTTTTATATCAGAGATCCCCAATTTTAAAGATAAATCTTTTACTGACTTTATATTTGCTTCTGGTTGATCACTGCTTGAAATGCTAATCAATTCTTTAAGAATATCTTCAATATCTTTTCTTCTTTCATTAAAGAATTCCAATTGATCATACAAATATTTTCCTATTATACCATCTACTCCGCCTAATGAATCATATAGGGTTTTCTGAATAATACTATTTTGTTCTTTTAATGCCTTCTGGCTTAACGTTTCTCCTATCATTTGTATATATGGTGGATAAAATCCTTTGCCATGTTCTTCTATGTCTTTTAATATTTTATCAACAAAACCTTTTGCACCGATATTCGGATCAAAACCAATATTAGCCAAACCCATACCTGATAAAAGTGCTTCTCTAGCACCATTAATATCTATCGCATTTAGGTAATATTTTGGTATGGTTTTCATTGAGTAGGCAATATCATAAAGCATTGGCTCAATTTGGTCATCAAAATCCGACCTATAGCATAATAATACCTGTATATTATGAAATCTCTTTGATTGGATATGATAAAGTGCTTCTCTAACCTGTTTTGTAACCTCAACAAAATCCAAAATATTCTCAAATCGATCTAGTAATATGAGATTATTAATATGATGATTAGAATCAGATATTATTTTTAATACTTGCGTAAAACTGATATTCTTTGGGATATTATCATCTAACATCTGAAACCAAAGTTTCTGAATATTATCAAAAATATCATCATGGTTCATTAGTAAATATGCAAATTTCCATCCTGACTTCCTAATAATTGGTAACAAGCCTGCTTTAATTAGGGATGTCTTTCCAATACCAGCTTCTCCAACAAGTGCAACTATTGGCTCATTCACTAAAAGCATTTGATATAATTGTTTACTTTCGTTTTCTCTTCCTTTGAAATTATACTGATCATCTTCATTAAAAGAATCCATCCCTGGAAAAGGACGTGTAGTTAATTTATCCGTTTTTATTGAATATATTAACTTACTCTCATCAATTTCAGTCATTCCGACTTCATATGGGTAACCAGATTTCTGCAATATAGGTGCAATTCTTTCTATATCTTTGCGTATCATAGCTATTGCTCTATGTATATGCTCTAGATCGGATATTTGTTCTGGATTGGCACAGAATCTTATCTTTCCATCATCACCATATTTCCAGCCTCGAATACAATATCTTGCACGATCTTTTGGATCAACTGGTATATCTTCATCAACCCGATAATAATCAGCATGAAGTATATCTGCAAGTCTAAACAAAGCAGCAAGTGGTTGAATATTTATATCTGTTGAACCAATCACTATTGGGTCTTGGGGCAAATCAAAGTCAAAGTCTCCATGATCATGAACCTTAATTATCCAGCCAACAATATCTGCCTGACAAGCATCCAAACCATAGTTGGCAAAATGAATACGTATTTCTCCTGATGAAATTTCTCCATGAAATCTCTTTCCTATTCCCCAGCATTTATCTATATCATGCAAACATGATGCCGCAGAAAGAGCAAATAACTCCAAAGAACTTAATTTCTCAAATTTCCAGTCATCTGGTATTAGAGATGATATATTATTCTCAACAGATAAGGCATGGGTCAATGAAAGATTTGTTAAATTTGTATCTATACATCGACTCCATACTTTTTCAAGTTTATCCCAAAGATATTTATCTTTGCATTTTAGAACATCTCGGATATTTTGTCGTCCTTTTTCACGAGTCATTAATTATCCCTTATAACTGTAAAAAAGTATATATTTTTACACAGGAACCATATTTCTTCTACACAAAAAGATTCTTCGCTTTGTTCAAAATGACAACAAAATGTCTTCCGAACATAGCGAATGGTCTTACTGAATTAACACAAAAATATAATTTCCTAGACAAGATCAAACGTTTATGTATTATAATTAAGAGTTATCTTACCGATACGTGCAAAATTGCTATTTCTAGACTCTAATTTTAGATATATTTCCAAAATATCATTAGCCGACCATGTTCCCAAAGCAGAACCATTTATATTTATATTTGACCAATTTACATTAACACAATTTTCATTACTAACAATAATACCACTAGTTCCTGATTTAAATAAATAAGTATCTATATGACAATCTGTTGAAAGCACACTTCCTGTTTTGTATTCAATCTGTATAGCATTTGTTGCTACCCATGAATCAAAATCAATTGGTAGTGTAAACCTCAATGCCACATAATAATCTTGCAAGGATGCTTGACTTGATACTCCTTCATAGTAATGTCTACCCACGTATGAAACAACATCAACGCCTGTATTGATCGTGATATTATTATTCCCACTTGGCGAGGCTCCACGTAAACTATTACTTAATACTCCACCAACATATTGAGGATGTAATTCTATCTTCCGTGTATTTGACGTTCCTAATGAACTCCATGGAATAAGTCCGCCTTGACCAACTGTATGATTATGAGATTTTAGAGAACCTGTCGGGGCATTATACCAATTACTTTCACCACTGATGTCAGCCAATATATGTCTTATTGCTTGTAATGCATCATTTATATCACCACATTGGCCGGATGAATGTGGTGTCCCAGGAAATGTTTGACCATCTCCTCTTGCATCTACAAGATCAGAACCTATGGAATTTATATTATCTATTAGTGTATTCCAGTTTGTTGGATTTACTGCTGTTGAGTTTGTGCCTTGTGGTAAATTTGGGTTATTTGGATAGGTTGCCATAATTTAGGATTAGAAAATTAAGGATTCAATAAAGAATCTGTTCTTTTCTATTTCCTTTCCTCACCTTACCTTTCTCAAAGTATCTATTGTAGTATATGTTTGATTTGTTAAAATATGCCTTCGTCTTTCTATAACATATCGACCAGATATTCCCATTTTCTTTATATCGACTTTTACCTCATCCATAAGCTGAAGATGAGGAACTGACGGCGCAACTATTTTTATTCTTTCATGTGGACTTTTATAGAAATGAACAATATCTTTAGCCACCCTAAAAGCATATTTATTGCCCCGTATAATGTGAAGAATATGTTTATTATTCTCAGTATACCAAGATGAATTATTATAGTATATATGTTTAGCAATTATCTGAGAGTTATTTATTTGTGTATATACTATACCTTCTGTAACTAAACTGGTATCCAATACACACCAATAATCTGTCAGAGGAGATATTTTAATCGGAACATCAAAATTGAATATCTCCCAAAAAAATTCTTTCCCAAGATTCCCTGAAGCCTTCAAATTACTTATCCCTAGCAAATCCCCTGGCTTGTCATTTTCGTCGGCATATATCTTAATAGATATGTAGCCATGTGCATCAGACCCTTTCATTCTAATATGCACCGTATCTATCATTGAAGAATTTTCTGACGAAGTAAATTTAAAACCCTCAAAGTCATAATTAAGAGGTTCTTCAACATTCCCAAGAGTTTTTTCCGAAACAAAATCAGAATCTAATGAAGGAATATTGATATGTCTAGTCCTTAATTTATAGCTATCTATACTTGCCTGATCAAAATACCTTGAATAGAAACCATTGCGATATTCTATAATAACATCATTTATTATTTCTGTATCTGCCAAGAGTGTGCATTCAGATACATTATAATCATTGAATTTCCAATCAGTCATATTTGAATATTCTCTTTCAAATACCCTAAATATTCCCTCTTCATCAAAGAAAGAAACACAAAAAATACTATCACAGATACTTTCAATTACGCCTATCATCTTTTGGTTTCTTATATTTATTTCATTATAAGCTACTGTATTCTCTTCGTTATTTGTAATGTCAGATAAAACTCCTATTTTATCACATAATTCCTCAAGAATATCTTTGGGTGTATATTTTGAGCTATTTTTCACTATTGTATCAAAGAAAAAACCCATATAATCACGACAATTCATAATAACAGTGTTTTTCGTTCCAATTGGTTTTAAGTCATACACCAACCCGGAAAATATCGGTATATTAAGTCCAGAAAATCCACACCAAATCTTTATTCGTGAACAAGGATTAACCATACTTAAACCATTAGAATAAAAGCACCCATCTTTATTATTGAGTTCAATAATTGCCCTTCCTATATTTAGATTTCCTCTACCTCTGAGTGATTCCAATCCGACTTCCGTATCAATACTCAATATATAGTCCGTAGTATCGCCAAAACCTTCTATCCATAATACAAAAGTAGGGTTACGAATAGAATCTTTTTGTTTTGAATCAAAAGTTGCCTTCTGTGTTGAAGTTAAACTACCATACTGCATTTTCTTCAACCTTTCATTATATAAAAATATTTAAGGCTACAAACCAATAAATCATCTGCTTTGTGACAAAGTATGAAGAACAATGCCAACTTTCCTAGTCCTACCATCCCCTGTATCTCCCGGAAGCCATTCCTCTGGTATACTTGAAAAACTTACCTCAAAATATCTATTATACTTAACCTCTATAACATCTCCCGAATCTTGCCCAAAAACAGTCAGAGAACGCCTGTCAATTGCTATTGTATAATCAGTATTTAAAGATAATATTGTCCCCTTTGATAGATTTCTAACTGAAATCACATCCCCATTTTCATCCAAAATTGCTTTATGAGAAAGACTAATAATTCCGCCAAGATCTTCATTTATTTCCACTTCGATATAATATGTCTTAAGCTTCAATGGATTTATACCATCACGACAATCCATAGAACGTAATAATAATCTCACATACCTATCCGATGGATCAACAAACTGCCTTGCTATTATTGGTTCTGCCGTGCTATAGTTCTGGACATTTTTGGCATTATTACTGCATCTTAATAGCTCAACCCAATTTTTGCCATTCCAAGCATATAATATATATCCATCAAGATTAATTGGGGAATTGTCCTCTCCCAATGCAATAACTTTAACTCTAAACCTTTGAACGTCGGATTGATCTATAGTAGATTTAAGCAGAAATTTATGATATAAATAACATCCTGATACAGGGTTAGTTGTTTCTTTATAATTATCATCATCAGAAGATATAGCCTGATATTCATTAGTTGAATATTCTGTTGTTTCAAAATCATCCTTTGCAGATGGCAAATCACTAGAACTAGAAATATATGCCTTATGAATAGATGATGGGTTTATTATTCCCGAGAAATTATATATTTCGTTATCATATATAGTTTCATTCTCTATTAAAGGTGGAACATTCCCATCATCTAAATAAAGTAACTCATTTGTATAAAATATCTCTCTGAATTTCTCATATTGATCCGCATCAAAGTAATTCCAAAGCATCTCAAAATCATAATGTATAGAGCATAAGTCATATATTCTTTTCCCATTTAAAGTTTGATGAAAGGAGCCTATACGTTTGGGAATTCGTTTATATGAATCTGGATCCGACAATATTACATTACCATTAAGAGCTACATTATCAATATAAAACGGTCCAGAATGAGCAGTATCATCTTGAAGAAATTTAATTCTCAATGTATCGCATCCACTTGGTATTACCACACTGGTTTCATAACTTTTCCATGATTGGCTTGTCAATATTACCGATGAGATAGGAACTCCATGAGTTTCATCATAAAAAATCAATTTCAAATTTCCTACCTCTATGCGATACAGACAAGCAAAGGCATAATTAACTCCAGACATAACACTAAAATCTTTATACACACCTTCTCCACGACCTAACGGGGAATCATCAAGAAACAAATCATCACCAAGTGTATAACCATTGTTCAGTGTCCAAGTAATTCCCTTTATCTTCATTACTGAATCTCTAATTGGATCAGAAATATACCTATTAGACTCAGTTTTTAAAGGTTCTGTTTCTTCCCATATTTTGTGTTCATTATCGAATGTTTCAACTCCATATTCTGTTGGCGCTGTGAGTGTTAATCTAAATCTTGTCATTTTTCAACCTCAATGAATATATTGCATAACTTTCATTTTATTGAAGCAAACCATAATTTCTTAATTTACTTTCCAATTCAGCCACTCTAGCTTGGAGATTTGCAATTATGCTCATAACTGTCTTAAATTCATCAGATGATGCAAATCCATAGGCATTGCTGTTTATCGGATCAGATATATTATAATCTGGAGTTATTGGAGATGAACAAGTCAATGTTGTTAATTGTGATGTTAGTGATGTCTGTCTTGTGGTTGGTGTTACTCCAAAGAATCCAACTTTACTGCCATTATGATCAAGATCGCCTTCTATTTCTAGTCTTTTATCATTATGTATAATTAGAGCATTATCAAGTGTGGTTGAATTGTCAGCAATGACTTTAATAACGACTCTCGATCCCAATTTACCTGATTCGTGATTCTGATTTGCGTAAAAATATACCCCAGCGCAGGTAGTCCATGTAGTTCCGTTTGACGCTTGGGCAAGAAACTTTCCAATCTCGTCATTAGCAAGACAATATTCATATGTCCCAACTGTGCCTGATCTTGAGCGACCAAGAAGCACAAATCCACCATTTACATTGCTTGAATTATATCTGAAAGATCCAATTCCACTTGAGGAATGAATCTCAAGTTTATTCCCTGATGATTTAGTATGACCAACAACGACATTTCCGCCATCCTTGATGAATATACCGTTATCATTATTATCAGTAATTAGTAAACCTTCTGCATCTCTAGCCCGAATTTGATCTGTTATGATCTTATTGCCATCTCCAACATCCCAATCATTTGTCAATGTAACAGAACCATCATGTTTGATAACATCATTTTTTTCCGCTTTACTATCTATTAGTGTCTTTAGTTCATTATAAAAACATGTTTCAGAATCAGACAAAGTAAAATTTCTAAGCCCTTCTATTTGTGCAAGTTCCTCAAGGGATAGCATCAACTCACGTTTTTCATTTTCAGTTAATAACGGCAACTTATCATTTATCTCAAACATCATTCTTACCTTTCACATTTAATTCTCTATGGATATTCTTACAACATTGTCATTATTATCTCCGAGAAGCAACCATTCACAATTGAAAACACTGAAATCCTTTTTAGAGAAAGGTATCATCAAATTATTACATACTGCTTTGGATGCCTCAATTTCTAGCTTTTTGCCATCATCTGTCTTAATCATTTGAAATAATACTTGAAGGTAAGCAGGATATGAATTTTGATTCAATTGATATGTTGTTGCAGAAGTCAATGAATCATTCAATTTACCTTCAGGATTATTTTCTATATTCCATAGTAAATTAAGAATAGAAGGTTTAAACATTACTTCTTCAATAGTTAATTTTGCTGTTCCGCTTTTGTAGTAGATAGCTTTAGAAAATCTCTCTTGTGAATTGCGCAATTCATAATCGAAGGATACGTCAAGGCTAACTTTACCCCTGAATTTTGCAATTTCCTTGCTTGGATCGCTAGAAACAAATTCCTTATCAGCATATAATACTCCATCTGCACCAATAGTTACTGATAAACCTAATACGCTATATAGAATATTATACTTTGCAGTAAGTCTAAAAATTCTATGAGTTTTATCAAACTTATTTTCGTCAACTGATTCCTCGTGTATAGAATGAATTATCCTATAAGAATCCGAAATTCCCAATCCGTTATTATCCATTATTGCTTTTATTCTGTTGTATATATTCCATAATTGTTTTTTTCCGCTATCAGAATATACATCAACGACCAAACTTGCTCTTGCTATCCCAGCAGTTTGAATTTCCGATCCATCAGAGCTAATTCCGAGTAATATACATGGATAATTTGCGGACTCCGAATTATAAACAGTCCTAATATTATTATCAGAAACCATGCTTGTTAATATAGAATCTTCTATTAATTTATTTCTAACAGCCCTAAGTATTAAATCCATATATAACTCCTCTTAATAAATATTAGCTTGAGTTTAATATCCAAACAGTATTTTTAATTTTTCTTCTTCAAAAAAGCTTCTTTGTGAGTATGCCAACAGACTGAAAGCAGAACATCATAATTAACCCCGTCATAATCAGTAACAACATCACCAGCGTTTATTTCTTGTTCAGCGGGTAATATTATATGATGGGTTGTTTCCTCAACAATACCTTGTGCTGTCATTTCGTAACTGCTATCCAAAGACTCATACCTAGATGTCTTAACCAAGGAATTAATTGAACATTTTACATTTGTTGCTCTTTCTGTAAGAATCCATGTCAATTCTCCGAGTTCATTTCTTGGACCCTCGACATAATAACTGATAGTGCAATACTCATAATCATTTTGTAGTATGTCTATTGGACTAACTCGTTTTCTCATTGAAAGGGACATTTTCGTCATCCTTCATTATAATGGCTTATCTTTTACTATATGTTTTCGAAAAATAAATGTTTCTTGTACCGGTAAAAGCCCTATGATATTGAGCCATCTCCATCAAATCATAATGGGTATATGATACAGAACCACGATTCCATGCTTTTGCTCTATTTTGGTCCATTGCTAATTCCTCTAAACACTCCGCAATAGCACCGTGAATATTATATGATTTCGCATCCAGATAATATATGCAATCTTGTTGTTCATTAAATATAAACGTCCCATCTAAAAGATTAACTGTATATTTTGTATTTGGAATCTCTATTGCATTTGACGACTTGCTATCCCACAAACATACATCAGCCTCAAGCATACCAAAATTACTTCTATATACTTTCATATTGGGCTCATAAATGAGTGGTTCTCTGAACAAATGAACACGATGCATGTCAAGATAATTTTGTAACTCCTTATCTTGCCAGATTGAAAGGTCATTATCATTCATTTTATTTCTGAGAAATTCAATCAGCCAAACCATAGAATCTCTTAACATATCACAACCTCACTATTTTACATCGTTTTCAATGCTTAAAATTAGATTATATACTTGCCGCAGTTGCCATAATACCAAGCGAAGTATCAACTCCGGAAGTTATTGCTTGTGAACTCACTCTGAGATAACTTGCTGAAACGGGTATAGATATAACATAATTTCCCGTTTCCTCTATTATTCTTGTTATTAAAGTATGTTTCATATCATATAAAGATGGAAATTCGTCTATTGCGCTCTCTTGATACCAATTTGATTTATTTTCTGAATATTCTATCTTCAAACGACATCCAGCAGAATCCCCTTTTACAAAACTGACAAACAATTGAACTTGATTTGCACCTTGTATATTCATAACTTCTGAAGCTACAAAAGACGTGGTCAGCCCTGTTGATTGGCGTATAGTTTTTGAAATCAAATTATTCTGAGTTAGTAATGATGTTGCCAATTTCCTTACCTCCAAAATACACTTACATAATATTTGATCGGATGCTGACTAATGATTATTAGATGAATAAATATAAAATGTGTTATCAGCATCCGAGTAGAATCATCAAGCAATATTACAAATATCAGCTTAATCCATATCTATACGCATGGGCTTTTTCATTCATAAGCTCCAAAGTATAGTCTCCACCGATCCATCTTCTTTCAGAATCACCATCAGTCGCCAATGGTTTCATATAAAATGGTCGCAGATAGCCAAGAGCAACCTTTTCTGTATCTAGCATATAATATTCCCCATCTGCGATTAATCTATGTGGAATAATAGCTATTGGACCAACGCCAAGAGGATTGATTATACTTGTTATCTTAAAACCACCTATTGTTGTCAGAACGTCTGTTTGTATTCTGTTTGCATAAAGGTTGGATATATCTTGAGCCATTTTACCCGAAGTGATAATTACTCTTGGTATTCCGCCGTTATCCCATATCTTGCGTATATCATCTTCGATTGCTGCTGTATCAATATTGCCACTATCAGGTGTTCTATTTGTTGAAATCATAGCCCAGAGACCGCCCATAGTCCTATATGTTGTGCTACCATTCCCAATTTGAGCTTTAACTCCCATTATCAATGTCTTTTCCAACTCAAGAGCGAGTTGTCTCATAGCTTGCATAACTTGATAGTCAACTTCTGATGTTATCCCACCAAGTTTTTTTATAGCTTCTTGAACACCTGAAACCTCAACAGTTCTGCTAAATGTTTGAACATAGTTTGACGGTCTTGTTCTTGACCTTGCAACCGCTTTCTTTCCATTAGCACCTTCGTGTTCCATTTGTGAGATTATATGCACTGTCGCACCAGATTCATGTGTTGAAGCAGTAGTATTACCATAGCCTCTAACAACAGTGCAAACATCTCCCGAAATTCCTGTAACGAGCATATACTCTTGATCAACTCGTATTACAGTGTTATAGGCATCAACATCTGGAGCAAATTTATCAGCACCATCTCCAGTTGTTACTGTTAAAGAAGTGTCTTGTGTGTCACTAATCGCCTCTGCAAGTGCTGTTTTTTGTGCTGTTAATTCATCTTCAATCCATTCTGCCTTTGTCTCTGATACCTGAACCTTTGCAAGCAAAAGTTGTAAAGGTGTATCTGATGGTGAAATACTATGAATACCTTCAGCAACCCAAATGTCTGCTGATAATGATTGATCGTATGTCTGCATTAAGTCAGTTATAATCGCCATATTAAGTTTAACCTCCTAATAAAGTTCCAATTTTTCTTATTTTTACTTTTTTATTCCATTTTCTGTTTCCCATGCCCGATTAAAGAGTCTTGTTGCCTCTAATATTTTACCTTGCCTTATTAAATCTCTGGCTTGATATTTCATCTGATCGATTTGATTTGTGTTATTACCTTTTGGTTTTGGTAAACTAGCTTGCTTGGGTGCAGGATTTGTTGGTCCATAATACGTCTTAGCTTGCCCTTTCATCAAATACGGTTTTGATTCGCCAAGTTCTTTTACTAACTCAAAAACCTTATCCTCGTCGACATTTCCATCTTCGTCTATATCTAATTGACTGAATTCTATTAAAGATACTGCATCTTTGGGATTGCAATAACCTAATATGCTTGCCGCATTGACTATCGCAGTCTCTTTCACTGATCTGGATATTTTCCCTTTGAGCAAATTCAATTCCATCTCAGTTTTTGAAGCTACTGATCTTAGTTTCTCAATCTCTTCTGTATTTGATAATTCCAAATTTCTTTTTTCCTCCTCAACTTTAGCTTTAATCGCTTGAAGTTCTTTCCTATACTTAGCCGCCTCTGACCTAACTTTTCTAAGTTCAGATATTGGCACTAGCATCTCTTTATCTTCTTCTGGCACATCATCAGTTATGTCAGTAGAAAATAATTCTTCCTTATTACTTAATTGAGCTTCTTGCCCTGAATTTCTATTGGTCATCTTGACCTCCTGTTTGGCGGTTCTTCCGCTATTACTAGGCTATAGGTTTTTCTTTTCTACTTATTGCTTGTTCAAATTAACAGTTTGGCTTATAAATCCTTATCCTTTCCCGTAGGAGCTTATAACACTATGCCCAAAATATATCAACTTAACATATTTTAACCCGAAGAGGTGTCATATTTATAGGATCCAGATAAAAGATTCATGGTTCCGAACGAGCGCCATATTTATCAATGTGTTATATCTTATTATATATTACTCCATGCCATTTTGAGATTTAATAGGATTTTCAGATAATCAATAAACCAAAAAACTAATTTGCTTGACCATTATCGACCTATAGCCATATCCTGTGACTCCAATTCAATTTGTTTCATTTCAGCTTCTATATCCTCTATGCCTCTCTCCTCCATAATCTTTCTTCTCGACTTTATCTTATTACGAATTTCCATTTCATGAACCTGAATTTGTGCATGTTCATCAATAGGTAATCCACCTGTAAAGCGCATCTTTGTCCTAAAATAGGTATAATTGCCCATTCCTAATAATTCACATGCCTTAAATATCATTTGATTCAATTCTCGAAAACGATTTCTCAAAATCATCTCTTTTTTCTGGCATTTCCGTTCAAAAGGCATATAGTGCAACCTTAGCGCATATCCACTTAACACACCGCCTTCTGATTTTGTAAATACAATCTTTGGTATTTTCGTAACTGTGCATATCTGATCTGTTATTTTATCCATTGCTTGGATAAAAGGCATTATATCTGCACTTTCTATAATTTGAAGCCTACCATTTTCATTTGGAACTTCTATAATACTTCCAGGGTCCATGCTGATTTTATGACCTTTGGGGGTTTGACCACCAAATATCACCATCCTTTGAAATGCTTGATTATCCATAGTTAAGAGCATATCTGTAATGATTTTGTTAAGAGCATCTTGAAGATCAGTCATTACTTGCAGATCACTCACACCAAATTCAAGATCATCGACTGTATTTTTTATATGTATTATTGGTATAAAGCCAAGTGCATTTTCCTGTACATCTACTAATTGCCATTCTTCCTGATGAAAGATTTGGAAAGGATTATTTCCATAGCCATCTCCGAGTTCATAGTATTCAACAACATCAGGACGAAAAACTTGTGCCTTCCATTTCTTTGTGTCAGATTTTTCATCTTCATCAAACCATTGTATTACACAATAAATCATTTCTTTATAATCATCGGAACGATATCGAGGAAAGCATAGTTCTGGTCTTAAAACCCTTATCTTTACTTCATCATTCTCAATGTAAAGTTTCAAAAATACATCACCTTTTTTACACATTATTGTAATTGCTTTTAGTATCTCTTCATAAAGCAATCCATTAGAATCATAGATTTCATATAAAAGCCGTTCTGCTTTATCAGCTTCTTGTTGGTTAGTGCCATTATGATTGACTTCGATCCCTATCTCACCCGAACATATATATTCTACGGCTGAATCGACTACAATCCGACAATAATTATTGACTGTCCCTAATTCCGACTCAAGAGCCGCTTTTATTTTTGGCGGTATGTTGATATTTTGATCACCGTTATAATAAGAATCATATATAGCGTAATTACTCAATCTTTCATGGTATCTTTGATTATGTAGCCAATGTAAAAAAGACTCATGTATTAAATCCATTATTATATACACCTTTCGTTTTGCTCAACATCTATTTGACACAAAAGCTGTTCATCTTTTATTTTGCGTAATGCGTGATAAGTTATGTATTTTACTTTTCGTGTCTTACGTTTCATGTTTTACGCTCTTTACCCGCCAAATCCGCTCATTCAGCGTTCTATAAATCATTAAAATTTCACTTTTTACACACTAAGCCCAATATATATCAACTTAACATATTCTAACCCCGAAGGAGCAATATATTTATCAATGTGTTATATCTCATATATCACTCCTTTCGAAATTTTATTTTTAAAAGATCAGAGAATATCTGCGCTACGTAGTCAGTGAAAATCTGCAAGCTATCTATTTTCTGCAAACGCTATATTCCTCTTAAGTTGATATACATGGGGCGCACGCTACGCCCTTTGGAGACTTAGAAGGATTTTTCTATGAGAGATCAAGTATTTAATTCAGTCAAATACTAATTCAATTATTCCTGTTATGATTATAAAGTTTATTAACACAAGCCCTTATTTTATTTCTTAACTTAGAGTCGTTAAATTTATCATCTAATTTTTGACTCTGCTTAATTTTTGTCAATGCAAGTTCCTCTTTTTCAAAAGATGAAAGCATATTTACTCTACTATCTTCTTCAACAGCCCTTACCGCTTCTTCAACAATGCGATCTATAATTTCCCATTCCTTTGCGCTTATCTCAATATCGAGCTTGTCTGAGATGATCTGACAGCCCTTCTTTATCAATATGAAACCAATTGCCAACAATGTAGGCACAGCGAGTTTTATAGTCATATCCAAAACATCATCCCACATAATACCCTCCATTAAATTGAATATTAAATTCTCTAACTCAAATTAAGCATATATTGCAGAATTTTGCGATATAAATCCTTTTCTCCATTGAGTCATAAAATATCTTAGACAATCCATTGCATGATCATTTTCTTTTACAGGTTCTTCACTCATTGAATCATTATAAGAATACAAACTAAATTCTTTTATAGTATTTACGCATCTACTACTAACATAAAGACCGGGCTTCCCATCACTTCTTATTTTAAGTTGCTGTCTTACAAGTTCGAGTCCCTCTATTATATTTGATCTTGGGGCTATTGTTTTTATACCATTTTCAAATAATGTCGCCCTTGCTGATGCTGCTGATGGATCACAGGTTGTAAATTCATATATGTCTCTTTGATTAATGTTTACTCCCAAATCCTGTAATTTTTGACTTGCTTTTCTTTCTTCCTCCAGCATGTTTTCTGCATGTTGCTCAGTAGTTCTATGTCGCTGATAGTATTCATCATAAATAATTACTCTGTCTTCTGGATCGACAGTTATATATAAGCATACAAACGGATTTTCATATCCAAAGTCAATACTTCGGTATCTTGGCCAGTTAGGATCGATAAAAAGTTCTTTTTCCGAAATGACATGAATGTCAGTATCAAATTCTTTGTAAACTTGTCCCAAAGAAAAATTAAAAGAGGCACCATATTCTTGTTCAAATACTGTTTCACTCAAAGTTCTTTTTGCTTCATCAATATCTTCTTTGGATAAATATGGATTATCCCATGATGGAAATTTAAAACTCTCCCATTCTGGATAGTTTGGATCATTACCCCGTTTCCAAAGCTCATAAAGCCAATTATATCCTCTTGGTGTCGATATGAATAATGCCCAACCATTTTTATCACTTAGCGTCGGACGAAGATATTGCTCCCAAATAAGACCTTTACATGAAGCACATTCATCAAAAACAACCCAATCAAGACCTTCGCCAATAAGACTATCTGGATGTTCTGCCGACTTTACTTCCACAACTGAACCCCAAGGAAACTCTAAATACATTGACCCACTTTTAGGTGAATAACTTTTCTTTATTGTCTTAAGCTTAAACTTAAGTATTAATGTCTTGTATATTTCCCTAAAAACTTTTTCACCGAGATCATAAGTTTTAGAGACTACCCAACCTCTAGTCTTCGGCAGCAACAACATAGTTTCAGCTTCTTTTGCTGCCAAAAGCGACTTTCCCCATCGCCTCCCAGCAACTACCACACGAAACCTTGCTTTGCTAACATGAAATATCTTCTGACTCGAATGTGGTTTATAACCCGACACTTCAAACCATTCCTCTTTATTAAGTATCAAAATCAGACTCCATATATAATCTATTAAATTGCTTCTTTCTAAATATTAGAAATAATGCAACGTTTTATTATGTTTTCCCATGATCCAAACTCCGAATCATTGATTTTGCTCTTCTTTTCATCAATTCGAAAATCAATATCCAAATAACACTTTATTGCTTCTGCATAAGTTTTTGGCTTCAATTCAATACCTGTTTGCTTCTCTGTAGATGTGATATACTTATATAAATCAGACCTTATTTTCTCAAGATTCTCAATTTCATACGAATCTATCTTTTCCAATGATTTATCTATGTCAGTATTGGCAATACCCTCATTATTACAGGACAATTCATCATACCATCTACCATTTTTAGCATATCTTCTTATCGTCTTTCGAGAAACGGGCATATTGTTATGTTTCATAACTGCTCCAATATCACCTCTATATCTCAAAAATAACTTATGTATCCTCTTTTTATCATATAGTTTTGGCATTATAGATACTCCATTTATTATCAAAACTCATCATTGAAATTGCCTGTCATATATTTTTTGCCTTGCTCGTCTGGATAATACAAATTTCCATTGGTATCTATTTGAAAACCGGCTTCATCCATAGCCTCTAATGATATATGCTTAAAAACACTTGCATATGAATAATTCCTCTTCCTAGATCGTAAATAATCTATTGCTCTACATTTAGCTTCCTTTAAATGAAAAGCCTTATCTTTGACAGTTTTTGTACTTAATATCGTAATATACATCTCGCTTTGTAATTCCTCTGCGAGAAGCGGATCTCCGCAACATAATTTCCAAGCAATATGTGCTATTTCCTTATCATAATCATTTATATTAATTATATTATTCATTAATAAACCTCCTCATAATTATATATCGAGATATTAGCTATATTATGTGAATAGTTCCTATACAATTTTATTGCGCAAATAATATAGCTCCATCTTTTAGGCTAAAATATAGACTTAAAATCTAAATTATAATCATTAAATAAAAAGAGACAATAACACTTGATTAAATTAATTTTCTATATTTATAACCCTTAAAGCCTTTTATTAATTAATAATATCATGAATTTTAACTCTTGTCAAGTATACTTTTTAGTTATTTTCTTCACCTATCATACATTTTTATCACTCCGCTTTTTAATAATAGTAATTGTTGAAAAATGCAAATTGTTTTATATACAGTAAAAAAACTTAACCGAAGCTTTGAACCAGTTTTCTTAACAAATGAACTGTGTCTATGAGTTAAGCAAGTAACCTGAAGTTGGATAATCCACGAAATAGTGATGACTTCAGGCGTGACCAAAGTGTCTGGGTACCACTATCAGTTTGCAGACAATAGGGAGTGCCAGTATCGCTTAATGAGTATTCGGATAACACTGCATTGATTTTGGGTTTGACTATGACCAATATATCATAAAGCAAATATCATTTGACAATCTGATCAAAGTCATAGCTCGCTCTGTCAACAAGCAGTATATATCTATTTTACCTTTACATTGCATCAGCAATTCTTCGATGATCTCAATATCGGCAAAGTTGGTGGGTTGTGCTGTTGTAGCGATTGGTAGGATCATAAGTAAGGGCCGTATGTTTCCGATAACCTAAAAACTTATCTTTACAATTCGGTTTATCTGATTGCCAACTGATAGTGGCATCTTTCCACGCTTCTGAAAAGTCATTATTTCTGCGCAAAAATGGCTTAAAGGGCTTCTCATAAGCTCTTCTGAACCTATCCCCAAGTTCATTTAGAACTTTTGGCTGAACTGGTTTTCTAATGGTTTGAATATGAATTGTTAATCGTTTGAGAAGAATGCATCTTCTATGAACCTTAATCATAAAGTGGAGCATGACTTTTATAAAATAAGATGCAATTACAAAGAAAAACACTGTTGTAACTAAGTTATTGGTATTACCTAATTTTAGGAATGGGAATATTAACTGTAAAAAATCTAACAATGACCTTTCTCCCTCACAAAATATCGGCTAATTATCTATTAGCACTATGAAATATAGAATCAAGCATTTGCCTCAGCCAGCTTCTCATAAATAACCTCAAACATTTTGGCTACCAGTGCATCCTTTATCGCTTGATTATCATTCACTTTTTTATAGAAATCAAAATGCTCATCAATGATCTCCTGTAGTTTGTCATTGAATAGATGTTCAAAGGTCAGCTTTACCTTGTTTCTGCTGTTTATCTTTGCGCTTGTCGCAAGTGATGGGTCTTCTAGTCTATCCTTAAACTGATCGTATTTCTCAAAAACTTTATCCCTTGTGGGTGCTAAAACACAGTCCAGACGTCGGAGAATTGTAAATGGTAGGATGACGTCAGCATATTTGCTTCTTTTGTAATAGTCTCTCAAAAGGTCTGCAATAGACCAGATAAAGTTCGCCACTTCTTAGAAATTGCTGGTCATATTATACCTCAATGTTAAGATTTTATAGCTGTCTATATATGCAAGGTCAACTTCAATACATACGATGGGGTAACATGGTGCGATACGAAAAGGTAGTTCCCGATAACGATAATCAATCTCTTTAGCATTTCGCATCCAATTCTTCGTGGAATGATGAACCAATACTGGATGATGTGTCTCAACTTGTATCAGGACACATCGGAGGTAAACAACATGGCTGTCTCCATCTGGGAGTCATCTGCCCAAGCGAAAGACAAGCCCTGTGAAGTGTTATCTTCACAGGGCTTGTAGTTGGTATGCCTGGGCGGATTCGAACCGCCGACCTTTAGATTCGGAGTCCAACGCTCTATCCTACTGAGCTACAGGCACATAATATTAATATAATAAGAAAAATAACATATTTATTTGGGTAAATCAAGGGAAATATGTTATAATATAACATGAGTTTAATATAAAGAAAAACCATATCGTTTTTTATCATTCTAGTAGAAACCAGAATCCATAGAAGTATTGAAAACAACGGTTTTTCGTTCTTTTGTGAATGATAGTATTATCATAAAATAGCAATAAAAAAATCTTATGTCGAACTAACGTTAATTTAGATGATCATGATGGTAACAAACTATAAAAAGTGGAGTTAAAAAATGAAAAGTAAAGTAGCGCTTGTCAAGGGTGATAATAGACAAGATAATATTAGAAAAGCCCTTGATTTAATTAAAGATGACATAACATCAAAGATAGATGGTCAGGATGTTATACTCAAGCCGAATTGTTTATCAAGTTCAGTCCCTCTTTCATGCACTAATGTAGATGCTCTTAGAGGGGTTCTTGATTTTTTATCACAACTATCACCTGAATCTATAACTATTGCGGAAACTTGCAGAGATTCCGAACCTTTTGAGTCATATAAACGTCTTGGATATGATGCCCTTGTCAATGAATATAATTTATCTTTGGCTAATCCTGCTGATGATGACAAATGGATTGATGGATACCTTTTAAGCAAAAATTATGAAGAAGTTAAAGTTAAATTATCAAAAAGGCTATCAGAAAGCAAATGCAGAATATCAGTTGCAGTAGCCAAGACACATGATACAGTCATTATTACAGGTGCATGGAAGAACATGATGGGTGCGCTTGCCCTGGAAGATAAAGTCAAGATGCACGGTGTAAATAGTCATTCAGATCGAGTTCTAATTTCTGAAGTTGAGATATTGCCTCAAAATCTTATACGCATTGCCAAGATGATTCCCCCACACATTAGTGTTATTGATGGATATATTGGAATGGAGGGGAACGGTCCTGTGCGAGGCGATGAAAAATATCTCGGTATAGCGATTGCAAGCGAGGATTTTGTTTCAGCGGATGCGGTATGTGCAAAGGCAATGGGATTTGAACCCCTTGAGATCGGATACCTTTTTTATGGTGATCAGCAGAAACTCGGAAATGCCAATCTTGAAAATATAGAAATCATTGGTGATAAGATTGATGATGTAATAACTCGTTTTGTTCCACATTCAAGCTATGAAACTCAGATGCGTTGGAAAGAGTTTATGCCTTTGTCATTCGCATAGAATTTAACTTTTTGGAGGGAAATATGGCTATAAAAAGTATCGTTCCGTCAGTATTAACGAAAAATTTTGAGGAACTTGAGAGAAAAGTGAGGATTCTTGAAAATTTAACCGATGTTATTCAAATAGACATCATGGATAATGAGCTTGTTCCTAATATAAGTGTTAAGGTTGATGAAATAAAAAATCTTGTTACAAAATCAAAGCTAGAAATGCACTTAATGGTTAAAAGACCTAGTGAATATATAGAAACATTTGCAGAGATGGGTGCAGCAAGGGCAATATTTCATATAGAATGTAGTGAGGATGCTTTTGAAACGATAAACAACATTAGAAAATTAAACATGGCGCCTGGGATTGCCATTAATCCTCCGACTTCAATTGAAAAAATACAGCCATTCCTTAATATTGTGGATATTGTGCTTGTAATGGGCGTTAACCCGGGATTTCAGGGGCAAAGCTTCATTCCTGAAACACTTGACAAAGTTCGTGCCATAAAAGCTATTAAAAATGATACTATTATAGAAGTTGATGGTGGAGTCAATCCAGAAACAGGTCCTGATCTTGTCAAAGCAGGCGTTGATATTCTGAATGTCGGCTCATACTTATTTAATGGCAAAAGTGTTGAAGATAGTTGGGAACAAATGCAAAAGATAATAAGGGAGAATTAAATCTCCCCTATCATCTCTCTTTTCATTAGATTATGAAATTCTATGGCGCGATTAAGGCTTTCCTCAGCTATTGGCTTTCTTGAATCTTCATTGGCAATCATCTGCTTGCGTTCTGGGATCCACACTTTCTCAACATAATCCATTTGCTCTGCCATATTTGGATCTTCATGGCAACTCATAAAATATTCAATAATACCTATTATCCCATAAGTTTCGTTTAATTCAGAATTTTCTAGCTCTTTCTCTATTAGATTCCAAACATCACGATTTCTCTGCTGACGGGCTTTACCAATCTTTTTGCCTGTTTCTGTCTGCATACTTGGAATAAAATCATCTTTCATATCAAGCCAGCGAGGTATTCCGCTTAGGTATTCTTTAAGATCATAGCGTCCATTCTTTTGAACTGCAAAATGTGTATGAATGCCAATATTTCTAAAGAAAGCCATAAGACCGAGATTTGAGTCCATCGTATCCGCCTCGTAGATGATCCTTGCCTCTAAATTACTCATAAACTCTTTGGATTTCTCTACACTTGTTTCATTGGGTTTCAGATGATAAACGATTGATGAAGCGACAGCATCACAAAAATCATCATCAAGTCCATATTGTTTAAGAAGATGTTTTGCGACAATACCACCAGAATCATTATGTATCTTATATGCAAGGTTATTCTCTTTATAAAATTCTGTTACGATATTGCTTTTATTTGGATTAGGCCACAACATCTCATTTAGCCAAAGCCCATCCTCATTAAAAATACGTTTTCCATCTTTGTCTGTAAGGAAATTTCCATCATAGCGCTTTGTTATGTCATGTAAAAGTGAGGCATATTCAAGCTTTCTCAGGTCTGCACCTTCTTGTTTACCTATAGTCATACTTAGTTTTCTAACTCTTTGTGTATGGTTAAAGAAATAATGTCGCCATGAAAAACCAACACGAATCTCATCCCATAACATAAATGTTTCTTTTACAAGATTTTCAAGTTCCATCAATATCTTGGCGTCATTAACTTGTGTCTGATTTAAATTAGACATATTTTGTAATCTCCCTTATTGTTAGGGCCATACTATATCCCAACACCGAATTCAGCCTTGAAATCATTCCATATTTCAGGAGGAATATCTGTAGTTGCTGATTTATAAGCTTCTTCGACATGCTCTTTTGTTCCGGGTCCAGGCATAACGATCCCATCGATAGGAGCTGCAAGGCAGAATTGTATTGCAAGATCACGAATACTTATTCCTCTATGATTGCACCATTTCCACATAGCATAGGCTTTTTCATCATTTTTTGGCTCTAAGCCTGTAAGTTTATTCATATGTAAAATACTTGCCAAAATAATACCAATATCATGTTTTTTTGCCAAAGGGAGTGTTGTTTGTGCGACAGATTGATCTAAAAGCGTATAATCAAGGTATGTCAAGATAATATCGACTTTTCCGGACTCAATTGCCCTTTTATGAAAATCATGGCTTCTAACACCAAGCCCAACAAATCCTATTATACCCTCATCTTTCATCTTTAGCAATTCGTCAAAGCCATGTCCTGATGCAAGCGGGGCTTCGATATCGCCGGGGTCATGTATTAAGACAGCATCAAGATAGTCAGTTTTTAGCACTTTAAGGCTATTATTGACACTCCAGCGTATATCTTCTTTAGTGTATCCTCTTCTTTGAGGGTGTGAACCAGCTTTTGTCTGTAAATATATCTTTTCACGCCAGCCACCTTCAAGAGCAAGACCAACCTTTCTCTCACTATCACCATAGGCAGGCGATGTATCGATATAATTTATCCCTAGTTCAATAGCACATCGAACAGCCTCGATAGATTCTTTGTCTGTATGTCTGCTTAGGCTTGCACAACCCATTCCGAGAGATTTTGGATGCATTTCAGTTCGACCAAGCCTTCTGGTTTCTAGTTCTGCCATATTTTCATCCTTTAAATATAGTAAAGGCGAGGTATTTTATGAATAAATACTTCGCCTTCATTATTATTGATAATCTTTTAACCAATCAATATCCAACTCCACCATTTTAGCATAGGTAGGACAACCATTTTCGTCCCATCCTGCCATCTGATAATATAAAGCTTTCATTTTTTCAAATTCATCTTCATCAATGGTTACACCTTTAAGAACACCATTATCAAGACCTTTAAAAATTCTTTTTGGAAGTTTATCATCATCTTTTGTGAAGCCTTCACGATTGTTAAAAACTCGCATCATGGTATTTGCGCGCTCTCCAACCTTCATTAGCTCCCAAAGGCTTGTATCCCATCCAGTAACTGCCCTTATATATTCGACCACTTTTGATATGGGCAAGGGACCTATAGGTCCTGCAACAAAATCGCACATTCCTATAGAATTATAGAAATCATCTAAAATTTTTGCATAAAAGAATGATCTGATTTTTTTAGGTCCCATGTCTAGTGTATCAACGGATTCTTGTAATCCCAAAGGGGATAAAGCGTGATTTTCGTCTGCGCTTGCCAGCTCATAAGTAATGTCATGAGGGGCTTCCATGTGATCTGCTCCTGTTGGTGAAATAGAATAAGCATAAAGCAGGCTCCGTTTTCCTCTAGGTTCGTGCATGGGTAATTCCTGACCTTTTGAGTGCATAGCATATTTCTCAGAGCCTTTACCTATCATCTCTGATGCTCTTTTTACTCCTTCGGCTAGTATATTGCCTAATCCTTCACGTTTGCCTATCATTTCGGTCATCTTTACCATAGCTTCGGCATTGCCGAAATTTAGTTCAATACCTCCTGTATCCTCTTTTGTTAGTATGCCATTTTCATAGCATTCCATAGCAAAAGCAATCGCAACGCCAGCAGATATTGTATCAATTGCATATTTATTGCATATCTCATTGCCCATCGCTATTGCAGGAAGATCACCTACTCTACATAAAGAACCTAGTGAGCCTATGGTTTCATATTCAGGTCCACCGTATTTAGGGCTTGCATGAAATCCCCTTTCATCAACTTTCACTTCACGTTTACATGCAACAGAACATGCGTAACAAGTGCCTCTGCGAACCAATATCGTTTCCTTCATGCGTGTTCCGCTAATGTCAAGGGCATTTTCAAAAGAGCCTTGCTTGAAATTTTGCGTTGGTAATATTCCGCCTTCGCTTAAAGCTGGAACTAATCGTGCGGTGCCTTCATCGTGCATATCATGTGGCTTATAAGTATAATTCTCTCTCAGCCACTTTACTATATCTTTTGCGGAATCCTCGTTAGCGATCTCGATATTTTTTGTTCCACGAACAGCGATAGCTTTAAGGTTTTTCGATCCCATGACCGCACCCAAACCAGTGCGACCGTTAAAATGTTTTAGCTCATTCACAATACAGGCATATCTAACAAGATTCTCGCCTCCAGGACCTATCTGAAGAACACGAATCCTATCATCACCAAGCTCATTTTTTATAATATCTTGAGAATCGCCTGTAAACATACCCCAAAGGTCCCTCGCATCTTTGATTTCAACTTCGCCATCATGTATCCAGATATAGACAGGATTTGGTGACTTCCCCTTGATGATAATAGCATCAAAACCTGCCTTTTTTAATTCAGGTCCCCACCATCCACCGGCTTCTGATTCACCATATCCCCCAGTAAGAGGGGATTTTGAAGCTACTGTAAATCTTGACGCACCAGAAATCGGGGCACCTGTAATGACACTACAAGTAAATACAATAATATTCTCTGGTGAAAGCGGGTCAATCCCTTTTGGCAATTCCTTAAGAAGATAATGAACAGCAAGCGCTGCACCACCTAGATAAGTATGATATATATACTCGTCTGGTTCTTCAATGTCTATCTTATGCTCTGAAAGGTCTATTCTCAAAACTTTTTTATTATATCCTTTGCCCATATCTATTTTGGATTAAAGATTGTAGATTAAAGACTTATACTTGAATTTTATCCTATAAAAAACAAATAAATAATATAATCCTGAATCTTAAATCTTAAATCTTGAATCCCTATTCCCTCCTTCCTTTGGAACTATGATTTTTATAGCATTGGGAATTATATCAAACTGAATTTCATTACAATTATCAATAGGTTCTCCGTCAAGATGGATCGGAAAAGGTTCTGATGATTGTATAATAACACTTTTCCCTCTGTGCATTGATACATAGGGTAATTTTATATGTTCACCTGTAAATAGCTTATAGAGATTCCAAAATACTTTCCAAGATTTAACATATCTTATGGCACATACGTCAAACATTCCATCGTCTGGAACTGCATTTGGTGCTATAAATGCTTTTCCTCCATAGCGCTTTGTATTTGCTATGGCAATAACTAATGGACGAATCTCTATTTCTTCTGAATCTATTTGAACTTTCATTAGTTTTGGTTTATATCTATTAAAAACAATCATTCCTGAAATAAAATATATCCACATTCCACGCAACGGACCAAATATTTCACCAGCAAGTTTAGCGATAAGTGCATCATAGCCTACCCCCGCAAATCCTGTAAAATATTGTCCATTTGCTTTGCCTATATCTATACTTTTTATATGACCTTCCAAAATTACATTACAGGCTTCCCTAATATTTATCTGTGGAATAACTATTACAGGAATATTAAATTCTCTGGCAAACCCATTTCCTGTTCCAGCGGGTATTATTCCAAGTTTTGCATTAGTTCCAGTCAAGCCATTAATAACTTCGTGGACAGTACCATCTCCACCAACAGCGACAATTATATCATGATCTTTAGATGCCTCTTGGGATAATAATGTAGCTTCACCCTTAAAATTTGTTATTTTTATATCATAACTTACGTTGCTACCCGAAAGAGCCTTTTTTATCTCATTAATGATTAGCTTATACTGACCATGTCCTGCCGATGGATTTATGATAAACTGCAGATTCAATGTTTGTCTCCAAAAAAATGGATATTTTTCAATGTATCTATAAATTTGATATTATCTTGCTTTTACAATGGGTAATTGCTTTAATGCAAAGAAAACTCTTTGAATTACAGTAATATGCGAGAATATAACCATTACCCATAATACAAGGATTAAAATGCTTATATTGACAATTGAAAAATCACGAAATAGAACTGCAATAGAAAGCAATATAACTCTTTCTGGTCTTTGCATGAGACCTACTTTACATTCTATCTGAAGTCCTTCCGCTCTTGCCCGAACATAACTCACCAAAAAAGAGCTTATTAATCCTAGACAAGTTAAAGCCAAGCCATCTATCATACTTGCTTTTGAACAATATATTGCTAAACCTATGAAGATTATGCCTTCAGAATATCTATCAACAACCGAGTCTAATAAAGCGCCAAACTGAGTATTTTTATTGCTAGCTCTTGCTACTGCGCCGTCTATCATATCAAAACTACCACCGATAAGAATTAGCACACCTGCAAGTTTTAAGTATCCTAAAGCAATACATACACCCGCCCCTATACCAAACACTAGACCAGTAATTGTCAAGGTATTCGCTGATATACCAACCGAAGCAATTGCTTGGGCGACTGGCTGTAATATATAACCACTCCATTTTCTCACTCTTGCTTGAAACATATTTTATATCCTGCCCCTTTACAATAAAAAAAGATTTTTCGCTTCGCTCAAAATGACATAAATGTCACCATAAACGAAGTGATGGGTCTTCTTAATTAATACAAAAATATAATTTCCTATACAATAAATAATTTTTTATATTTATTATCCTTAAAGTCTCACTTTCTGTTGTGACGTTTAATTAAACGCTCCGTATTTATAAACTTAACATAAGGGATGCAATATTTTTAGAAAACGTGCAAATAAAAGTTTCATAACTCCAAAGGAGTAAGATACTTATCAATACTTCATATGTTATTTGTCCATTCGAGATTTATGAATTGCCTCTTTATTTTTGCAAAAGTAACATCCTAAAATCCCTTTACTTGTAATGGTTTATCATCATTTTCTCATTTCTTTGAAAAATTAGTTATAATCTGTGTTATGCAGTAAGCCTTAATCATCGGTTCATAAATCTTCAAAGCTCTTTTCTCAAAGGTAGATTTAGAGAGATTTTCCATTAATAAATAAATTAACTTGCTCAACCGCCGATATTACCTATTTTGCCAATTTTGGATGTCTTGGAACAGACTCAGGACCGCAACAACAAACATAATCATTTTCATTCATACCAATATCGTCTCGCAATTCATTCCACATATCAGGTGTTTCCATACATATAGAAAATGGCGTATTTGCACTAATGCGTTTTAGCTCATTTATGAAGAAGCGATATATTTTCAAACGATATTCATGGGGAATTATCTGTTTTACATAATTGACGGCGTTTTCTTCTGCTAGTTTCTCTATAACTGCTTTATATTCATCATCAAATAGCGATATATCCATCGAATTGATGATCTGCCTTGCGTTCATCCACCCAAGAACATCCATTGTTATAAGATCAGGTTTAACCTTTGCAAAAAGCCTTTCTATCATTTGTCTGTTTTCATCCTGCCAGTTTTTTACGGGTATTATTGGCGAAAATCTGAATCTAACAGTATAACCAGCTTCTTGGCATTTTCTTGCTGACTCAATGCGTTCATCCATTGAAGGGGCTTTCTTTTCAATCTCATTAGCAGTTGTATTGCATGAAAGCGTCCAATTTATAATTGTCTGTCCATTATGAGGCAAATCGAGAAGGTGATCGACATTATTGCTTTTTGTATAAAGCATGAGATATTTGTCTGATTGCTGAGAAAAATATCTAACTAGTAAATCAGATGCGCCATACTCAGGCTCAAAGCAAATGGTATCAGTCTGATTATCATATTTATATAATTTCTGCCAAGATTCTTTTTTGACAAGTTGATCAAGATGCTCAACAAATTCTTCAAGATTAAGCATTATATTTATAAAATCTTTGACATGACAATAGTCACAGGCATGATAGCACCCCCAAGCAGAATGTATTTCATAAGCAGACTTACATACCCCGTTTGGATAGTGTGCTTTGTTTCTGAATGTTATGTGTCCATTGCCAGAAAAATTATAATATGCAAGGGTAGGATATTTTTGATGTATATTAAAGAATTTCTCATCTGAGAGAAACCTAAACGCATTGAAAACAATAAAAGGATCATTCTGACGCTTTAATTCACCAGTTCGTCTGCCACCTGATTCGAGCCATCCATTATATTTTATTGCTTCTGCAAGACTATTATCATCAACAATTGCGATACTATCGGTATTAATGAATGACATCATCTTATCGAGACGATCTTTTGCAAATCTATTATCAATAACGCTTTTATGTATAAAGACTTTTGGTGGATTCATGCTAATCATATAAAAATCGCTCCAAATCTTATTTTTAAAAGGAATTTATCGCCTTCTTGGATCCCATTCGGATTCAGTATCTGATTCCTCTTCTTCTAATCCAACATTTAAGTTAATTGTGCCATGTTTTTCCTCATAAATGGCGATATTGTCCTTAAGTGCCTTGAGTATAGCTTTTGCATGTTGAGGGCTTGTAATAATACGAACATCCATAAAGGCGCGCTTTCCTTCGGGCTGAAACTGCCCAAAGTCAATCATAAATTCATAGGGAGAATGTCCAATTCTGACTATATTTGAATAAACCGTTCTTATTCGTTCTGTTTGAGTGTCTTTTTTTTGCTCTTCCATGTTTTACCTCTAATTATATTGATAATAGATCAATTCTAGCATCAATTCGCCAATTACCCCCAAACTCTCTGGACTACACTTATCGGGAGTATCTTGCAAAGTATGCCAATAAGGATAATCAAAATCAATGATGTCAATACATTTTATACCTGCTTTTAATAAAAAAATATGATCATCCATTATTGCGTTGCGAACTTCATTATGAAACTGCTTTAGCTCTAATCTTCTTGCTATGTCCCATACCTTTTTAACAATATCTGGTGCGCCAGCCATTGAATTTTGTTCTATATAAATATTTAAGTCCTTGTCACCTATCATGTCAAGTAAAATAGCATAATTAGGTATCCATTGCTTTGGAATTTTCTTGGCAAAATATCTTGAACCAAAGAACATATCGTCAGTAGTTCGACCATAATCTTCACCATCAAATAAGACTATGATAATCTTTACTGGTGGTGGATTTTTGTGCATAATTCTTGCAAGTTCCAGTAATACAGCAACTCCAGATGCCCCGTCATTTGCGCCGATTATCGGTTTATTGCGATTTTCTGGATTAGGGTCATGTTCAGCGATGGGGCGGGTATCCCAGTGTGCGCAAAGTAAGATTGATTTCTCAGATTCAGGGCCAAAGATGGCGATTATATTGGTAAGATCGAGTTTTTTATCTGAGGCTTGTTGAGTAAAATTTTGTGCTGTTACACCTCTAGCATATTTTTTTAATTCAGAGATCAAATAGTCCCTTGTTTTCTTATGAGCAGGAGATCCCGGGGGACGAGGTCCAAAATCACATTGCTTTTTTAGGTATTCAAAGGCACTATTTGGATCAAATTCAGGTTTGGCAAATACATTTGGCGAAAAGCATAGGATAAAAATTAGACCAAATAATAGGAATATCTTTTTTTTCATATCTCTCTTCTACCTTCCAAAGCCTTACTTAATGTAACTTCATCGGCATATTCTATATCTCCTCCGATTGGCAAACCATAGGCAAGCTGTGTTACTTTTATTCCCATTGGTTTTATTCTCTTTGATAAATATATAGCAGTAGCCTGTCCTTGAGCATTAGGATTAGTGGCGATAACTACTTCCTCTATATTTTGTGAATTAATACGTTCAAAAAGCTCATTAATTCTCAAATCTTCTGGATTAATGCCTTCTATCGGAGATAATGCGCCCATTAAGACATGATAAACACCTTTAAATGTCCCTACTTTTTCAAGAGCAATTACATCGTCAGTTTCTTCAACTACACATATCACTTTTTGATCACGTCTGGAATCATTGCATATATAGCAAGGGTCACGATCAGTTATGCTTCCACAGATAGAACAATGAATAATATGATCTTGCACTTCGGATATAGCCTGACCAAGCGATTTTGCATCGTCACCTTTCATTCTTAAGATGTGCATAGCTATTCTTTGTGCTGTTTTCGGACCTATGCTTGGAAGTTTCTGTAGCTCTGATATTAGTTTTGCCAAAGGCTCTGGATAATATAGCATTATGTCAATCCCGGTATTTTAAGTCCGCCAGTAAGTTTGCTCATCTCTGTATTCATCAGCTCTTGTGATTTGCGATGAGCTTCGTTAACAGCAGCAATTATTAGGTCTTGAAGCATCTCAACATCAGCTGGATCAACGACTTCTGGGTCTATTGTTACTGATAATATCTCCTGTTGTCCGTTAGCCACAACAGTAACAACTCCTCCACCAACACTTGCCTCGACTGTGCGATTTGCTAATTCTTCTTGAATCTCCATCATTTGTTTTTGCATTTTTTGTGCTTGTTTCATTATGTTATCGAGTTTCATTTTTCTAATACCTCCAGATTAATTTTTTATTTCCTAATCTCAACGATTCTCCCATTGAATATATCAAGAACCATCTTAACATACTCATCTTGCATTGCATCTTGTCTCATATCCCTTTGCGTAGTGGGTATTTCCTTAATATGATTATTTATAACTGCTGGATCATTTTTTGGTTGAACGACAAGTTTTATTGTTTTGCCCATAATGTCACATAGCGTAGATTCAATCTGCCTTCTGTTTTCAGCATCTTCTATTTGTTCTCTATGCCATTTGAACTTAGGATCAAAATCTATTGTTATAGTTGAGTCGTCAATAGAAATTGGATACGCCTCTTTTAGTATTGCATTTAGGCTTGGCGAACACTTGTTTTTAATCTTATTTAAAATGTCTGTCCATACTGAAATTAATGGATCAATATCTTTTTGCTCAGATTTTTCATCATTTGTTTCGGTAATTTCTGCCGAGGCGGTCATAAATGATGAATTGGATTCATCTGTTTTTTTAGCTTCGGACATAGGCAAAGTCAATGAAGCACCTGAATAAATCTTAGACTCGATCTCTTGAAGCTTATTGAGGATTTTATCAATCGGTATACTATCATCAGTAAGTCTTGATAGTCTTATAAGTGAGATCTCAAAATTGAGCCTTTCATAACCGAGTTGTTTTATTTCACTTTCAGTTTGTGTTAGCACTCTGACTATTTTTATAATTCTTTCAACAGAGATATTTTTAGAAAGCTCATTTAGTCTTTGTTGTCTTGTCTCAGAAGCATCTATCAGATCGGGATTAATTTTATAGATCATAAGATCACGAAAATATGAAACAAGTTTTTTCAGGCATTGCAATAAATCCGCCCCATGATCAGCAAGAGAATTAAGCACATCAAGGCTTTTTGAGCTATCTCGGCTGATAATGCTTTCCACAAGGCTGTCGATTAATTTATACGAACCAAGACCTAAAAAACCACTGACTTCTTCAGCGGTAAGTTGACCATTGCTAAAAGATAAAGCCTGATCGAGCATACTTTCTGCATCTCTTAAAGCACCATCAGCGTTTTCTGCCATAAGTGAAAGGGCATCGTCATCAACAACTATACCATCTTGCATTAACAATTCTTTAAGGCGATCAATTATCTCTATCCTTGTTAACATGCGAAAGTCAAATCTCTGACAGCGAGAAAGAATAGTTGCTGGTATCTTATGTGGTTCTGTTGTTGCAAGTATGAATATTACGTGATGAGGCGGTTCTTCAAGTGTTTTAAGAAGAGCATTAAAGGCTTCAAGAGTAAGCATGTGTGCTTCATCTATTATATAGACTTTATATTCAGAAGTAACAGGGGCAAATTTCACGTTATCTCTGAGTTCTCGAATTTCGTCAATGCCTCTGTTTGATGCAGCGTCAATTTCGATAACGTCTATCGATCTACCTGAAGATATTTCTACGCATGAGCCACATTTGTTACAAGGTTCGGCATTCTCTTTTGCTTTGCAGTTTACTGCCTTTGCGAAAATCCTTGCAACAGTTGTTTTTCCAACACCCCTTGGTCCTGTGAATAAATAGGCATGGGCGATTCTATTTGAATTGATGGCATTTTGAAGGGTTTGTGTGACGTGTTCTTGACCCACCACACTAGCGAATAGTTGAGGGCGACCTCTTCTTGCTAAAACAACGTAGGGCATGGTTCTGTCTCAACTCCAATTTTTAGTAAGGAGTATGAATTATATAAATAAGTGGGTTTTAATTATTGTTGAAAAATCCCTCTAAATCCCCCTTTACCAAAGGGAGATTTTCAGAGATTGTTTCATATCAAGCGTATATAAAATGGTCGTGCATCTGATTTCGATCTTCTCTCCCAAGCGATACTCAAGTAGTTAGCTCCAGCCAGGCATCCCTGCAGCACACTCTCCAGGTTGCCTACCGCTGCTTCCTCCCGGACCTGACGGGGTTCAGCAATGTTAAGTTGAGCAGGACCCAGCTTTCATCGCCACTTTCCTGAGCCAGCCTTGAAAAAGATAGACCTCAATTCAGCGTTCAGCCTCGCTGTAGCGGATTGCGAGTTCAGGGCACCGCTAGTTCCCCACCTAGCACGACCAAGATTTATTTTCTAAATACTATTTTCCACAATTTCAATAGTTTTTTCTCTTAATAGCGATTTTTCTTTTATTATGCTCTCAATTTCCTTGACTATATTATTAACTTTTGATTCATCTTTACTAATAGGTAAAACGACTTCGTTTAATCTATTTCCCATTGTAGAAATTGTTGCTTGAACAAATGTTTTGGAATCTATCTGTTTACGGACAATTTTACTATTTAATAAATAAAATAGATAATAAGGATTAATAAACGTCTTATCAATTACTCTAATTTTTCTAATATGGCTTTGGATAATTATCTTAATATCTAAGTGAGTAACCATCGCTGTTCTGCCGATTAAAAATGTTCCATCATTAACAAATAAAATATCTTGCTCTTTTATATCCTGTAATTTTTTATATTGTTCATATATTTCTTCAGAAACAGCTTTGATCGGATCAAATTTTATTTCCCAATTAACAATATCACTCGTTCTAACAAAGGGGATATCTCCAGAACCATAAAATTGTGAACCAATTTCATTCCCTCTTTTTAACTGTAATATCCCCTTATTTACTAATTCTCCAATTGACGTAAGTATATATTTCCTGCTATTTTTTAATTCCTCAAGTTCTTTTTGTATCTCTGGATTGTAGTATTCAGGTATAAATATATAATCACTTAACTGATCATAGGAAATAGAAAAACCAAGATGATCATTACTCTCTAATTTATTTTGATTATAACTTATAAATCTTGATGTAATAATAGGCAGATCATCATTCAGAATTTTATTCCAATTTTTATCAAGGATAGGCTCTCCATTTTTGGTGATTTTATAAATTGGCTTTCCATTTTTATTATGACCAACGCTATTGGCAATTGCCATGAAAATTTTCTTTGGTTTATCTTTTGTCTTTTTCAGAAATAAAACGCTAGTTTTTGTATGTGTGCTTGGTTGAAATGTTTCTTGAGATAAGCTAACAACACCAATAACTGATGCTACGCTGGAAATGTATTCCCAAATATATCTATCCGATGGATTGCCAAATATACCTTCTGGTAATACAATTCCCATTCGACCATTTTCTTTTAATAATTGAAGACATCGTTCTATAAATAATATCTGCGGTGGTTGCTTATCAAGAAGGTTATTTGTAATAAACCAATCTTTTTTAATTTCCCATCTATGACCTAGCTTATATTGTTCAAGCAAATCACTCCCAATAACAGGTATTTTTGAGCCAAATGGAGGATTTGTTAAAATAACGTCAAAATCTCCAAGTTTGATATTATCTTGTGTTTCTTTACTCCATTTCGCAGGTATATCTAAACTATTTTCACAATGAATATGATACTCATTGCCTCCTAGTAAAGATAAGTAAATTTTCGCTATTTTGGCCAAAAATGCGTCTTTATCGATTCCAGCAATGTAATAATTTTGATAATTTTTTGATTCAAGGTATCTTAAAGTATATGCTAAAAAACCAGCACTTCCACATGCAGGATCAATTATTTTTTCCCCATCACTTGGTTGTAAAACATCAATCATCATATTAACAACATTTCTTGGGGTAAAAAACTGTCCTTCTCCACCTCTAAATGAAGTTCCTATTAATTCTTCAAAAGCATCTCCAATAACATCACGATCTGCATTTAATACAGAATAATCTTCCAGTTTAGATACAATAAAAGATAACTCTTCTGCATTTATCTCTAGTTTTTCATCTTTTTCAAAAATATCGCTATAATCTTTTTTTACTTGCTCAAATAAATTTTCTATTCTTAATTGAAATGTTTTGTAATCTTCATTAGGGCGATTAGAGAATTCAACTAAATCACGACTTCTTTTTTCATCATAAATCTTGCAAAACAGAAGCCTCATCATATTTTGAGTGATCTTTTCATCTCGAGTAATTCCTGTAACATTACCAGCAAAATAATCTCTTATCCCGCGAAAAGTCAATTTTAAGTTATTGATAGGCTTTAAATCATCAATCCTAATTAACTTTCTTATTTTATTTTTTTCATAATTTTTGAATAAGTCTAATTCTTGTATTAAATTACTCATTTGCACCTGTTATGCGCTTTGACTATGAATTCCATAAAATCTAAGGTTTCATCAAGTGAATGATCTGTCATTGCAACATTACACCATCTATGACCATATCTAACATTTATGGAATTATGTTTTATTTCATTTTCCACCAATGGATTAACGTGCATTATTTGAATACTTGAATCTTCCCCTTCTTCTTTTTTTGAGGAACGCCATGCAGGTTGCCATGTCTTTGGCCTTTCAGATGCCCTAAATTTTCCCAAATCATTAGAAATATTCAAACGACAGACAGGACATCTAACTATTTCATCTTTATCAACAGGGAACAAAGATGTTGGCAAGCTAATATTTTTATCAATGGTATGATCAGACAGAATTTTTATTATGCTTTTATAAAGTGTGTCAAAATCTGAACCATATAAATCCACTGCCAATGCAATACCTAATAAGGCATAGGTTTCCACTGAATCCCACCAATTACAAGCCTCAAGGGCTGGTATAACACATGAGTTTTGTGTCCATAAAGTATCGTTCCAATGTTTTAAATTATCAATATGTGGGAGCCAATGTTTTGGAATGGCAGCATATCTTTCAGGTAATTCATAAACTTTATCAGATGGATAGGATATTTCATTTCCATCTGAATCTTTGATTATAAATACTAATATCTGTGATTCGTCTTCGTCCTCAATCTCAATCCGTTCAATCTCTTTTGCAAAACTTGGCTTATTTTCAGCAACAATCAATGGATGCCATCTTAAGTTTCTATTTGAAAATGGAGCTTTACCTTGTCGCCCTCTGGTGCATATTGCATCCCTTTGTAATTTTCCACTACCTAGACCTAATCCACCATCTCTTGTATAACTGATCTTTCCATATTCCTTTAGGAATTCTTTTTTTTGCGCACTACTCGGTATAGAATCAAAAACCGTTTTTGATATAGATTCACAAATTCCTATAACTTGCTTATCCAAATCAGTTAAAAAACTTGCGCTTATAGTTCTTCCTGTAGCCATTTGCCTTAATCCTATTTTTTATTTTGCTAGATAAAAAATGGCGGAGAGAGAGGGATTCGAACCCTCGGGGAGGTTATTAGCCCCCCACACGATTTCCAATCGTGCACTTTCGGCCAACTCAGTCATCTCTCCGTTTTATTCTTTTTTTATATTGGTGGAGCAGATGGGATTCGAACCCACGACCCCCGGACTGCGAGACCGATGCTCTCCCAACTGAGCTACTGCCCCAATAATTTATATCTGCAATGATATTTGCTTTTGCGTTTCTATCAAATTTATATCACAAATCCCAAAATTCTCAATAAAACTCTTGGCAAAAGATTTATAATTGTTTTGGTAATCTCTGCTGATATTGTCAATATAAAATTCCATATCTGGCGAATTCAGATATTCAGCTAGAACTTTTAAATCACCATCATATTTTATACAATATCCAGCGTAAAAAGTAAACTCTTCTTTTTCCCAAACGATGAATTTAGGCTTAAGGTTGATCGGTGAAGTTAAAATCTTTTTTCCGAAGGATGTATCAAGTCCCTGCGATCTTCCGAAAGCATACCACGCAACAGAATTTGGCTTACCTTTATCCCGTTCATCAAGACGATCTCTAATTGCCAAAAAATATCTATATGTCATCGGAAACTCATTTTGCAGTTCATTTTCCGAGATAATCACATGCTTATCATTTATTTTCCGATATGGAAAAATAACATAACGTTCCTGATTCTCATTGGAATCTTTTAGAACAGATGCCTTTATTATTGGCTTTAATATGTTTTTTTCTATCTGAAAATCTCTGCCGTCTTTTAATGTTATTTGTGCGTAATCGCCATCAAACTTCGGCTTCTTAAAAATATAAAAATCATCAGCAAGGGTTGTTATACCAACATGAATCTCTGCAATCTTGCCTAAAGGCAACCCCCTTCTTTCAATCGTTTTTAACCTTTTAAGAATATCGTTTGATGTCAGTATCCAATTATCTACATTTAGATTTTCTATATCTATATTATCAACAAAATTAACATTTTCATTATTGCCTTTGTATAAAGCAAAGGTGTTTTGTTGATGATTTTTATCGAGAATCGTGATCAAAGAATAAGTTGTCGCATTATCAAATATCTGATGATGCTCAAAGTCAATCAAAGTTTTTAGCGACTGACTTGCTTTTATGAAATCCCTCAAAACTTTACCTGCTTTTGTTTTGAGGTAGGTGTTTGGGGTTATATATCCTAGTTTTCCAGTCTTATTTAATAGATAATAACCAAGTTCAAAAAATGTGATAAAAATATCAGTCGATCCTTTTTTGCATAATCGCCAATCGTTTTGAATCTTGTATCTTCTCTCTGTCCCAAGATGCTGAATTCTTATATAAGGCGGATTTCCAATAACAAAATCAAAAGAATCAAAATATCTATTAACAAAATCTTTATCTAGGCTATCAGTTTTTAATATTTGCCATCTGATATTTTTCAGATTATATTTTATAGCAATTTCATCTAATATTGCAATACATTTTTCAATTGCTGATTCATCAATATCAAATCCGAATATATTTTTTTCTAGTGTTTCTTTTATTTCTGCATTGTCAATATTTTTCTTTTTGGCATCAATTATAAATCTCTCAACAACCTCAATCAGAAAAGCCCCTTCACCGCAAGCAGGATCAATTATCTTTTTGTCGTAAATATTTTCCTTGTAACCAAGATTATCTAAAATTAAACGAACAATCCATTTTGGAGTATAGACGATTCCATTTAATTTTTTTTCGCTAATGTTCATGTTTTATGATTTCAACTTATTTATAGCTTTATCATAAAGTATTATCCTGTTTTTAATATTTTTTGTATTATTTGTTTGTGATTTTAGCAAATTAAAAGTCAATTTTTTATCTAACCAAAATTTTATTTCTCTATAATGGACTTCACTATCATTTCTCATTTCAATTTCACCAAAAGTTTTCCCATCAACCTTAAAAACGACCTTCTGATTATCAAACTGATTAATGTTTCGTGCTTTGGAGTTCTCAACAGAAAAATTGCTTGCCAGAATTTCTACTGCTTCTTTCCCCCAAAATACATGAAAATTTTCATCTTCTTTTATAACTAAATAATCAACTTCTCCGCTATTGAACATGCTTTTGTCAATAAATGCCCCAAGAATTCTTTTTTCTTTTAACTTTTCACATAATATACACATTGGTATTTGTAGTTTATTTTTATATAATTTCTTGTTTTTCTGATAATCATCACGCAATATTGGAAAACTTTCTATACATTGTAAAAATAATTCACCAAGTCCGTTCATACCTTTAAAAGTATAATCACTTTCAAACCTTGTTTTACTATATAGAAAAATTTGCCATTTCTTCTCTCCACTTTTTACAGAATAGGAACGCCCTTCTGAATCAATTACATCTTTTTTAGCTTGTGGTTCGCTTTTATATTCTTTTCCAATTCCTAATAACTCAGCAAATTCCTTTGCGTCTGCATGTCCTTTTCTTCTCACAAAACTCGCTTTTTCTGATGACATTGCTTTCTTTTTGGGCATTTTTAATTCTCTTTAATTATCAATAACTCTTGTGTTTTTTTAATATGATTACTATCCGTTCTTTTTCTATTAATCCCTATTCTTGTTTCGCCCTGCCCCATAGTATAATGAATAGGTAATTCCACAATTAAAAAATCTCTATACCAGTTTCTAATTGTTGGCGAATCGTTATAAGATAAAATAAATTTTCCTTTATGTTTTAGTAATAGTTCCCTTAATAATTCATGGTTAAAATTATTATGGTGAACAGGAAAATTTCTCTGCGGATAAATCCCTTTGAAAAGAGTGCTATCTTTTCCTAAATAATATGGCGGATCGCAATAAAGAAATTCATCATTAAATTCTGGTATAACTTCTTCAAAAGATGCACATTCAATCTTTATATTTTTAACATTAAAATTCTTAACTCTTTCTAATAGGCGATAATACATTTCCTTATTTGCATATACACTTGACATCCATCCCAAAAACCCGGGACCATACGAAAGATCATGATTAAAGTAATAATAAGTAGCCAATTCTAATGGTGGTAGTTTTATTTTTGCTTCCCAATGCTCTTTCAGTTTTTGTTTAACACAATTATAAGTATCTTTATTGGGTTCTAATTTCACTAATTCTTGATATAGTTCATAAGGTTTTTCAATTTGAATCTGCCAATAATTTACAAGTATATCAAATAATTCAAACCCTATAACCTGTATTCCCAATTCTTTTGCTACTGCAATTTCAATTGATCCGCCACCAAAAAATGGTGAGACTAATTTTTCTATATTTTCTGATAATCTTTCTAGGACATAACCAACAGCCCAGCTTTTTCCACCAGCGTATCTCAAAGGCGAACCTAAATACCTTTTATATTTCTTTCCTTTGCCTCTTAATTCCAACAAAAATTCTTTTTGGGGACTTATCGGAAATAAATATTGTTCAGAGGAATATTTGCCTTTAATTCTGCTTGGTTTTAGCTGGACTTCATTCATGTTTCATCATATTCCATTATTTAACAATGGCGGAGGGAGTGGGATTCGAACCCACGGTGCAGTTACCCGCACAGCAATTTTCGAGACTGCCCGATTCAACCACTCTCGCATCCCTCCCGAAAAAGACTTATAAAGCCTTCTTTCTGCGAGATGAAAAAAAGTCGCTAAGTATTTCGCCACATTCCTTTGCAAGTATCCCCGATTCAACCTCAACCTGATGATTAAGCTTTTCATGTGATAGCAGATTCATTAAAGAGCCTGCTGTCCCAGCCTTTGGGTCGCTTGCGCCATATACAAGCCTTTTAATTCTTGCCAAAATCATCGCACCAGAACACATAGCACATGGTTCAAGTGTAACATAAACAGTGCAATCAGTAAGACGCCATCTTCCTAGTTTTGATGAAGCATCTTTAATGGCAAGCAATTCGGCATGTGCGGTTGGGTCTTGCAAAGATTCCCGAAGGTTATGGCTACGAGATATTATTTCATCATCTTTCACAACGATTGCACCGATAGGCGTTTCTGATTTATCAAGAGCTTTTTTTGCCTCCTCAAGGGCAATCTTCATGAAATATATGTCATTCATAGAAATAAAAAGCACGCCTGAAAGGAGTCGAACCTTCGACACACGGATTCGTAGTCCGTTGCTCTATCCACTGAGCTACAGGCGCATAAGATGGCGGAGGGAGTGGGATTTGAACCCACGGTACAGTTACCCGTACAACGGCTTAGCAGGCCGTCCTATTCGTCCACTCTAGCATCCCTCCGAAAATATAACTTGGGAATTTAAAATAGAACGATTATTACTATCTATTCTATGGCGGTGGGAATGGGATTTGAACCCATGGAACCCTTTCGAGCTCAACAATTTTCAAGACTGCCGCTTTCAACCACTCAGCCATCCCACCAATTCAGTATTTTATCAGAAAAATACACCTTTGTCAATCTGAAAAGCAATTTATCAGAAATTCCCCAAGATATATTCCGATTGGAATATATTATATCTAAAGACGTATAGTCAAAAAGATAAGGTTAAAAGGACATACTCATCCTGTAAGGTTTTTACACCACATTAAAAACCACAAAGAACCATCTCAATAAATGCTAATCCATGTCTAACGTCTTAACCTTCTGTCTGTCCTCAGCCTTCACTCAATCTAAGACCTGATACTCCGTGTAGAAACTCCGTAGTAACAACTCACTCAAAAAATACAACGTCCACTTTACTTCTTCATATCCTTCTCTTATGTCCTCAATATTGAACAACAAAAGCAAATTCCAACCTATGAATATCAGCAACATTAACGCTTCAAAAGAATGTTCATCATGAGTATATACATGGTCACAATTCGTTTGAGCATTTAACTGCTTAAAGCCATTGTTCTCTATTCGCCATCTGATATGACCTAATTCTCGCAACTGCTCTCCGTTAAGACTCTCATCTGTGCATAACACCCAAAAATCTTCTTGTCGCTTTGTCTTTACATAATTCTCCTTTATATGAGCCACATTCATTGTCAAAGATACTCCCGGAAATGGAAAACTATCACAATACCACATCTCATATCCACATAAACGATTACTGTCAAAGCCAGTATCATGCTTAACATAAGGATGAGGCTTTCAACATTTAAACAGACTGTCAGCATCCTGAATAATTGTCAAACTTGTTTCCTCTGTCTTCATAAGAAAATGACTCTTATGTGAAAGAATCAGGTTTATTGTCTGCTTATCTGCATAAAGGGCATCAAGCAGGAATATATCAACAAAACCATCACCATATTCCCTGAAAGCTCTTTGTATTAATGCCCTTGTAGTAGGTATTTCCTTTCCTTTACCAGTAGTTACTTCTATATCCAAAAGAAGGTTTGCTTCACCCAATAATTGAAGAACACAACCATAAAACTTACCAAACAGAGAACCATCAACACAAGCTAACTTGAATTTCTTATCATAGACCTTACACTTACCATAATGACGTGCCTTAGTATATATTGTCTTGAGATATGAATGTAATGGTTGTAGATGATATGTTGCTAGGCTTCTTGGTATAGTGGAATCTGAAACAGCAACCTTTTTGTTTAGATTCGCTCTAACGATGAATCTTTTAGCTTGCTCTGTTCTGTTGAATTGGTCTAGCTGTAAAAAAGAGCGTTTCCTAAACAGCACTAGAGCTAAAAGGCTGAGGAAGATGACAGAAGGAGATATTTGTGGTGATTTTCTATCATCTTTCACCTTGCTTTTGACGTCAAACATGGAGTAGAATGTATTAGAGAAATTGATAAACCTATCAAATAGGTTATTCATTTTTACTCCTTACTATGAGTTCATAGTATTATCCCCTTGGGTCGCAAGGGAGAGTATTTACAAACCCTTGATATTATTGGTTTTATCCAGTAAGAGAAAAGAAAAAAGAAAAGAGAACTCCCAAGGGGATTCATACATATTCTAACACATTTTTTCCTGCCTGATAATCTATTTGGGGAATTTCTGGGTTCAGGGATACTAGATTGACAATATAGTTTTAGTATGATAAAATTATATAAACTAAATTATTACACACCCAAAAGGAGAAACTTATAGCCATCTTAGCTAATATTTTATCAGACAATAACAAAGTTGTATTATTTATAATTATGTAATAGCTAATTTTTACTGATAAAATTAGGTAGTTGTGGTTTCTCTTTATGATTTATACCTACTTTTAATACCCGCAACTTACTTCCGTTATCTAATATCTAAAAAACGCATCTAAGGAATAATATACCATAATTATTCTGTTGAATTTTATTGTATATAAAAAATAATATTGTAAAATTTATATATAACAAATTATGGAGGATTTAATGTTCAGATACTCGATTTTTATAATACTAGCATTACTACTAATATCTTATTCAAATATATTCGCAAATGATGTAAATTGGATTTCATTCACAAGCAATTATGGAAGCAATGTTCCTGCAAAAACTCAGATTATTGAGGAAAATAGCGATAGTATTGTTATTGATATGACACTTAATGGAATGAATGTTGAACAAAAAACAGTAAATGGTGAATCTTATCAATTGCTTAGCGTTCCGATGTCTGCTTGGACAAACGAGACAGGAAAACCTAAACTTCCTGTTATACGATCTCTGGTTGTTGCCCCTTCTGATGGGGATATTCAGATTAGCATAGAAAATTCTGATTATATAGAACTTGATAATTATAACATATATCCAGTAGGCAAACAAGTTGTCAAAAACGGTATAAATGGAAGTGTTTATATTGGTGAAGATTTTGCTATAGACAAGAATTTTTATGGGACTGATGATCTATATCCGCAAAAACCTGCTATAATTGCTTATTCTGGATATATGAGAGAACAGCGAATAGCCCAACTAGAATTTCGCCCTATAATGTCTCGTCCTCTTTCCCAAAAATTGGTCTGCTACTCATACATGAGAGTCCGTCTAAAATTCGATAATTCATTTATAAATAAGCTATCAACAGGACTATTGAAAAATAACATTGGCGATGGTGTTTCTGGCAATATATCAATGGCTCCACAGAATAACTCACTCCGAATGGGGACAGTGAGTTATCCAGAAGAATTAATGGAAACAAAAGATGCAGACTATCTAATAATCGCATCAGAACCATTTTATGGTAGCGCGAAATTAAAACAGCTAGCGGAATGGCGGGCTAGTTATAGCGGACTTAATGTTATTGTTGCACCAATTGATAAAATCTATTATAGGTTTGGGTCTATTAATACCCCTGAGGCTAGTATTAGGGATTTTGTAAGATATGCTTATAATTTCTGGAAATCTAGTAATTCAAATGATGGTAAGTTAAGATATGTGCTTATTGTTGGTGATTCTGAATATATACCAGTCCGAATATCAAATAGAATGAGTTTCGATGAGTATATAGCCACAGATAATTGGTATGCTTGTGTAAGTGGAGATGACCTTTTCCCTGATGTTATGATCGGCAGATTACCTGCCAAAAGTCTAACAGAACTTGGCATCATGATTGACAAAACAATCCAGTATGAACAGAATCCGCTTTATGGCGAATGGGCGAATAATGCTCTTTTAATGTTAGGAACTGTCGATGTTCTTCGCCAAGACCTTGAGTATGCCCGTGATGAATATCTCTTACCCGCTGGATATAATGTAACAGAATTGGCAGTGCTTGATGGTGATAAATCTAATAATGTTATATCTGCGTTGAATAAAGGACAATATATTGTCGATTATGCGGGTCATGGATACGTCAATATGTGGGAAATAATGGATTCCGCAGACATAGCAAAACTAAATAATAGCCGAATGCTTCCAGCGATTTTTAGCCTTGCCTGTAGCACTGGATATTTTGATCATCCAGAGAAAGATTCTCTTGCAGAGGCATTTGTCAAGTCCCGTAACGGCGCAATAGCATTCTTTGGTTCGTCAAGGCTTGCATCCATAAGTAGTATAGGCTTTGGTTTATCTAGTGCTATAGCTGGATCGCATATATACAATCTTGGTGAAATTACCATGAGTGTCAAATTGAATTTGCTACCATTTTCTACCGACCTTGAATTATATAATCTTATAGGTGACCCTGCACTTGATATGGGCGCTCCAAGACGTCGCCCTAATACTCCTGATATTGCCATATCCCCTTCTGATATACAATTTGAGCCAGAAAATCCCAAACAGGGTGAGGAAGTAACAATATCGGTATCAATAGGAAATTACGGTGCTGGAGATGCGAATAATGTAACGGTAGAATTTCGTGATGGAGAAATTTCTGGAAATATCATTGAAAAAAAGAATCTATCTATAATCAGATCAGGCACTAGAGCAGAAGTTAGCATAAAATGGAAACTTGCGCTAGGTGTTCCTCTCCATAATGTATATATTAAAGCATATTCTATTGATGGACCTGTTGAATATTATGGGGAAAATAACGATGCCCAAAAGCAACTTATTGTCTCATTAGAAAAAGATGGCTATCCCGTAACCATAGATGATAGATCATTATCTGCACCAGTAACCTATGATATTGATGGTGATGGCATGATGGAAATTATATTCCAGAATTATTCTTATGACAGATATAATAGGATTTATGTTTTGAAAACAGATGGCAAAAATGCTAATGGTTGGCCAAAATCTATATATCGTAGTAAATATGATTATCAAGCTCAATATTCCAATTCATCTGTTGGAATCTCTCCATCAATAGGAGATATTGACGGAGATGGAAATCCTGAAATAGTTAGCGCATTCTTTTCATCAGAAGTTTTTGCTTGGAAATCTGATGGGACTCCACTTGATGGATGGCCTGTAAAGGTAAATGGTTATGCTTCCACTACGCCAGTATTAGCTGATATTGATCAAGATGGTCTTTTGGATGTAATTGTTGGCACAACAAATGGACAATTATATGTATTTAAATATAATGGTGAACAGGTTGATGGTTTCCCCGTTTATACAGGAAAAATGGGTCATCTTTTTTCTGCTATTGCTGATTTAGACGGTGATTCTGATATAGAGATAATTGCTTATGACTCACTATTGCCAAGAAGTTTTGATGATAATAGAGAAAGCAGTCTTTATGCTTGGCATCATGACGGAACACCCGTTAGCGGATTCCCAGTAAAGATGCGAGGTTCAGAAGCTATTTTACCACATTTAACAGGTGATCTTGATGGTGATGGCAAATCAGAAATTATCGCTATATCAACATGGAGTCAAGATTGTCGTGTTTATATTTGGAATGGCAACGGAACATTAAAAGCATCAGCATCGCTTGGTAATGATGAAATTCGATCCGCACCTGCATTAGCAGATATTGATGGTGATGGTGATGTTGAAATATTGGCAACTACCTATGATAATTTTTTGTATGTTTGGCATCATAATGGCAGGCAAGTCTATGGATTCCCTAAAGAAATACCAAATTCTTATTGGTTATCTTCACCATCTTTTGTTGATGTCGATGGTGATGGACATTCGGAAATAATAACTATATCACATAACGGAATCATCTTTGCCTATGAATCAGATGGAAACCCAACTCCAGGTTGGCCTGCGATTGTAAGAGATCGGACATCATCTTCTCCACCTGCAATTGCTGACATCGATAATGATACAAAGGCTGATCTTGTTTATCTTTCTGGTAATGGGAATGTCCATGTTCTTTCGCTTATAAGTAATATCGATGACAAAACAAATTTAAACTGGGCTACATTTTTGCATGATGAAAGACACACAGGCTCCTATGGATCAAGCTACTTACTTCCACCTGCACCAATTAATCCACAGGCTTATGATACGCCAGATGATAAAGGCGGAAGCATAACAATATCTTGGGGATTTCCATCTGGCGATATTAATATAACTAATTACACAATTTTTAGATCGGATAAAGCCGACGGCAAATATACGATAATTGGAAAAACAGAGAAAAATAGTAATACATTTATGGATAATAACGCAGAGATAGGAATAATGTATTGGTATATGGTAAGATCAAGCAATGGAACAAACCTATCATCTAATACAAATCCTGTAAGCGCATATTCGTTTAATAACTTTGCGCCTAATGCCCCTATTTCTGTGTATATAAACAATATAATTATAGATGGGGTCATCGATGTTTGGTGGAAAATGAATGAAGAGCCAAATATAGCCGGCTATAAAGTATATTTCGGCACTAAATCTCAAAGCTATGACAAAATCTTTGATGCAGGTCTGGTCAATCATTATGTTATTACAGCTTTAGAAAATAATAAGGAATATTTCCTGTCTATAACAGCCTATGACAAAGATGGAAACGAAAGCCTGAAATCAATGGAAGTTTCTACCATACCAAGAGACGAAGATACAGACTCTCCTGTTTTTTCATCATTTTATCCTAATGTCGTTGTTGAAAACAGTGAATTTTATATTAGATGTGAAATAAAAGACGAATCAGGAATTTATGATGATAATACAACAAATAAAGGGCAAGGCGTGTATCTGATATGGGATGTTGGCGAATTATCAGAAGATTCAAATATTGTTAGTATGAGTAAACTTCGTTCTGATGAATATGTAACTGATAAGCGTATCCCCGGACAGCAACTTGGCAGTTATATTGTCTATAAAGTCGTAGCTTATGATAATGACTTTGACTGGGGAAGGACAGACGATAGGACAAAAGGGATTAGTGCGCAACAAAAAGTTGAGTTTACCTCTGCACCCAAGAAAGTATATAATTATCCCAACCCAGCTCCTTCTGGTGCTTATACAGATAGCACGATATTTCATTATTACGTTGATACAAACTCACAAATAACAATAAATGTATATGATATTTCGGGAAATCTTGTTGATAGTCTAAATGAACAAGCAACTACAGGCGGTCATAAAGAGACAGAATGGAACATATCAAATATCGCAAGTGGGATTTATATTTATACGATAGAAATTCAGCCAGATTCTGGTAATAAGCAATTATATAAAAGCAAGTTGGCGATTCTTAAATAGTTCTCGCAATTCTTATTTGATTATCTTACTGTTAAAGTCATCTTTGTTGCGCGCCCTTCATCATCCATACATACAATCGTATGTTTTCCGGGTTTGGGTGTGATAAAGACTTTTTTCATTGGAGAACCATTAAATACCATATCTGAATTAACAAACCAGTATATGTTCCTACAATCATTGGAAACAGATGCTTCTAAAAGAATTTTTTGATATTCAATATCGACTCCCTGACGGATTATATATTCTGATTCTTCTGATGGAGATCGTATTATAGGACCATCGCCAGATGCAACAACAGAACATTCCGTAAAGTGTGGGGGTAATCTGTCAACCTTTATTCCATTACGTTCTTTCCATGTTGCTATCTCAGGCGGAAAGACAATAAATGTTTTCATTGTATAAGCCCTTCCAATTCTGCATTTTGAACAAAGCCTCATGCCTGTTTCATTATCGATAGCAATTGCTCTGTGCATATTACATTCTTGATTAGGAGATATACCCGGAATATAATGCTCAGTTTTTGATGTATAGCAATACTTTGACATTACCATTCCGCTTAATGAGCAGACTTCTCGTTCTTGGACATCAGACGGCTGAACATACCACTGTTCATCTGAAATCTTAGAAAGGGCATTGAACAAATCAAATAAGATAGGTGCTGCGGCTTCTGATCCAACAATCGCTGGTGAACCAATCCCATTGAAATTGCCAACCCAGACACCAATAGTATATTTGGGGTTATAACCAATGCTCCATGCGTCTTTATGACCATACGAAGTGCCTGTTTTCCAAGCAACTTTTGGCAGGTTAACTGTAGATTCCCAACAGATCGGCAGATCAGGACGCTCAACTTCTGAAAGTATCTCTGTTATTATATAGGCTGTCCCTTCCCTTAACAGCCTTCTTGATATGCTTTTATCCAAATGCGGAGGAATAATATCACCTTTATTTCCGTTTTTTTCACCTAATATCAGTTTATACGGCGCAAAATTTCCCATATCTGCGAGACCAGCATATAGATTCGTCAACTCCAGCAAGGTAACATCGCAACCTCCAAGTATAAGTGATAATCCGTAATGTTCTTTTGGCTTTGTCAGCGTAGATATACCAGCATCTATTAAGAAATCATAAACGCCTTCACTGCCAAGCCTTGCTGAAATGTTGATTGCAGGGACGTTAAGAGAATGTTTGAGAGATTCTCTTGCAGTTACAGCACCACGAAATTTATCATCATAGTTTTCTGGTCTGTATCCGCCATAATCAATCGGCACATCACTTAAAATAGATTCAGGCGAAATAAGCCCTCGATCAATAGCAAGCGCATAGGCAAATGGTTTCAATGCAGAACCCGGAGAACGCATTGCCATTGCTCCATTTACCTGACCCTCTGATTTTTCATCAAAGAAATCTGCGGATGCAACCATCGCAAGAACTTCCTTAGACTTAGTATCAATAACCACAACCGCACCATTTGAAACACCATGATTCTTCAATGGCTCAAGCCTTCTTCTTAGAATATCACGCGCAAGCAGTTGTATATTTTGATCAATCGTTGACATAATGCGATTTACGCCAGAATATCTCTCTTTTAATTTATATGCCAACTGTGGTGCTATAAAAGGCATAGGGTATCTTCGTGTAGGTATCGGTTCTGATAATGCCTCGTTATATTCTTGAATATTTATCTTCTTTTTATCAAGAAGCCTTTTTAGCACTTTATCTCTGGCTTTTTTTAATGGTATTGATTCTATATCTACGCCTGCGTAAGCATCGGGTCTTAGAATTGTAGGTGAGTTCGGTATCGCTGCGAGTAAGGCTACTTCACCAAGGCTAAGACTTTTTTGATCTTTATTAAAATAAAAATATGAAGCAGAGGAAGAACCCACTATATTTCCACCATATGGAGCCATATTAAAGTAAATCTCTAATATTTCATTTTTACTAAAAGATAATTCAATCTGTATTGCCCTAACCAACTCAATTAATTTACTTTTTATTGTTCGGGGCTTTGGCTCCATCATGCGTGCTACTTGCATTGTGATTGTTGAGCCTCCGCATAATATCTGTCCTGCTTTGGCGTTAGTTATGCCTGCGCGTATTATGGAAATAGGATTGAATCCGGGATGAAATCTAAACCATCTATCTTCATAGTTTAAGACTGCGGTGCGTAATTTCGGTGAAACCTCATCAATACTGGCATATATACGCCACATTTCATCTGGAGCTGTAAAACCTCGTAATATTTTTCCATTACGATCATAGACTACGACTGATGGCATTGGCTTGAGGCGATACATAGGAAGAGGGAAAAATATCCTGCTGACTACTACAAATAACAATAGCAATATCAAAAATATTACACTAATAAAACTACAATAAAGACAGGCTTTTATTGTAGAATATTTTAGCTTTCTTTCTGATTGATTATTTCTATAGCGCCAAGGTGTTATTATTAATATTAGTTTGTTCAGTAATCTCCAATTCATTTCTTTTCTGTTTGGGGAATTTGTTTTGATACTGATGGGGATTTTTTTCTGCCTTTTGAGCCAATAATAGCGCATAATATAACTAAAAACAAACCTCCAAGCAATATCGCTACGCCCCATTGAATTTTTACATGATCCATAGCAATATTTGTCACTTTATCGGCTATTTTATCTGTAAGATTCTTACCAATAATCCCTTCTGCCTTTGATTTTACTTTTAATACTTTTCTTGCAAGCTGTATTCCTGTTGCAGACATCAAAGCTATTATCGCAATGTTTGAAAACCATAGCAGAGAATATCTTTTCGCCAGAATAAAAACTATGGAAATTGCGCTTAGTGCAATTATTACTATAGCTTCTGCTTGATTATTCTCATAAAAGCTAATACCTCCCATCAAAGGTATTTTAACTAAGGGTAAGAAAAGTCCAGCTATTAATAATATAGCCCCAATTATTCCCAGTAGTTGTTTACCAGTCATAAAAATCTCCTTCTTATTCAATTATTATAATTAATTATATACCGTTGGGCATCGGATGCCAAGTATATTAGTAATCTGTTCCGCCACGTCTGAATCGTTCTATATGCTTTTTGCCCTTAGCTTCTTCTATACGCCTTTTTAGGTTTTCTTGTTCCGCTTCTGTCATTGTTGGTGAATATTTATAATGAGACGATCCTTGCTGACTGACATGTTTTGATTGCGCCAAAAGCTTTAATTCAATGACATCAGAAACATCAACTTCATAATTTGGTTCACTACTGCAGAAGAAAAAGAAATCACTGACCATAAATGGCTTTAGTCCCTCATAAAGCAGATGTTCAGGATAATAAAGATGATAGGCAGACGCCCTTGCAGCGTCAACGGTGTTAAATGCAGACATGCTATGATCGGTTTTATGCCATTGTCTAAAATCTCTGCCGGGGTCAAAACTTATCACCACATCAGGTCTATACATACGGATAAGCCTTGTTGCCTTTCCACATAATTCTTTCGGATCTGCATATTCCAACTCACCATCATCATATCCAAGCCAAATTATATTTTCAGGACTGATTCCAATGACCGCACAGGCTTCTTCTTCCTCTTTTTTTCTGATTTGCGCTAACCTTTCGCTTGTCATTTCAAGGTCATGAGAGCCTTTATTGCCATTAGTATAGAACACAATTATAACATTGTTTCCATTTTTTGCTAATATTGCAAGCGTTCCAGAACAATAATATGCGTCATCGTCAGGATGTGCGCAAAATGTAAGTATTGTTTTGCCTTTCATTTCTTCTAATTTTTCATTACTAGACATCTTTTATTCCTCCAAATATAATTTAAGTTTGGACGGTTTCCTTTTATCATTGAGAATAATTGTTAAACAATAGATTATTTATACATTATTTTAAGCACTTTTTGCCATTTATTCAATACTCAAAGTATTTGTCTACAATTAAACTCACAAAAAACAAAAAAGTATTGACTTTCAGATAAGACATAATGATAATATAAAATGAATTTTTTTATTTAAAGAATATAAGAAAGGAGTATATAATATGGCGATATATAAATATAAACCTGATGTATATCATGATGTTTTAGGTCAATTTGATCCTGTATTAAGGATATCTGATGGTGATACTGTAATAACGTCAACAGTTGATAATGCGGGACATGACTCAACAGATACAAAAGTTGCAAATGGCATTAACCCTCAAACAGGACCATTTTATATCGAAGAGGCTGAACCCGGAGATGTTCTTTCGGTCTATTTTGATATGATGAGACCAAATCGCAAAATTGGACGTGCATCTGTAACTATTGCCCCGAATGTGCTTGAGTCTGGATTTACCAAAGGAATACTATCTGATAGAAAGATCTACGAATGGGAAATTGATAACGAAAAAGGAACAGCAACGCTTTTTAATCCCGAACATGAGAGAGGTAAATTCGTCCTACCATTGTCGCCGATGCTTGGATGTTTTGGTGTTGCACCAATGACAGATCAAGGCATTGACTCAACTACTGCATCTACACATGGTGGAAACATGGATTATAAAGGGTTTGTAGCAGGTGTCACCGTTTATTTTCCTGTGTATGCAAAAGGTGGACTATTCTTTTTGGGTGACGGTCATGCTGTTCAGGGTGATGGTGAAATTACAGGCATGGGTATAGAGTGTTCTTTTGATGTTCAATTTACTGTAAAAGTAATAAAAGGTAAAAGGATTTCTACTCCGAGAGCAGAAAACAACATATATATTATGACCGTTGGTAATGCCCGTCCACTTGAGCAAGCACTTCAACAAGCAACTACTGAGATGTTTCGCTTGCTTAAAGATGATTATAAAATGACTGATGAGCATATCGGAATTTTATTTGGTCAATGTATTCAATATGATATTGGAAATGTTTTTGATCCTGCATATACTATTGTCTGTAAATTAAGAAAGGAACTCCTTAAATAATGTCTTTGTTGTGAAAGGAAAAAACATGACTTTAGAACAACAAAAAGATATAAATATAGTTCGTGATCTAGCAAAAAGAGTCGTTGAAATAGCTACTAGCGATGAATATAAAGCAATAAGAAAAAGATGGCGTGATGTAAATGCCTTGCGGAAACCAGATCGTTTTCCTGTTTATTGCAGACCTGTTGGGTGTTGGGGGGAACTTCTTGATGAGAGTTCCCTACAATGCAAGGATTCTGCATGTCGTAATATCGAAAGGGTTTTCCGTATGAACTTGATCAAACATGAAATTGGAGATGACGATCCAATAGAACCTTATTGGCGTGTTGGTGTTGCGTTTGATCAGCATACTCCGCATACATGGGGTGTTCAACCAAAACATATATCATCAGGAATTTCTGGTGGTGCATGGAAATTTGATCCACCTTTGAAAACAGAAGAGGATTTTGACAGACTCGCTTTTCCTGAATATAGCTATAATGAAGAAAGGACACAAAAATCATTATCCTATATGCAGGATTTGCTTGGTGATGCAATGGAAGTCCGTTTAACATGCAGTCTGCCGATACATCCGGGGCTTGGTGGGATTGCAGCAGAACTAAGAGGGCTTGATCAACTTATGTATGATATGGTTGACAGTCCTGAGCTTGTTCATCGCTTAATGGCACATTTACGAGATGGTATTTTGAGGGCATACAAAGTTTATGAAGATTCGGGAATGTTAACTCTTAATAATGATGGGGCGATGTATTGCAGTGACCCACCAAGAAATGATGCAAAACAAGGCAATATTAAAATAAAAGACCTTTGGGGACATACAGAAAGCCAAGAATTTCAAGAAGTATCTCCTGCAATGTGGGAGGAGTTTTTATTATCGTATCAAATGCCTATTATGGAAAAGTTTTGGCTAACAAGTTATGGTTGTTGTGAGAACCTTACCCGTAAGATTGATGGTGTTCTTAGAATACCCAATCTTCGTATATTCGTTTCTTCTGCGTGGACCGATTTGTCAAAGGTTGCGGAGGCAGTCGCCAATAAATATACTATAATGTGGAGACAAAAGGCTACTGATGTTGTGTTTGGCGATCTTGATGATATAAAAAAGCATCTCGAGGAAGGCATGAAAGTAGTAAAAAATTGCTACGTTCAGATAGTTTTGCGTGAATTGCAGACTCTTGATGGCAAGCCTAATCGTCTTAAAGAATGGGCAACCATTGCAAAGGAAATAACAACAAAATATGCCTAACAAACCAAAATTTAATTTTTGAATACAATCCATAACGAAAAAACTTATTTTTTTAGCAATTACATATAGAAATCTATTTACGAAGAACCAAAAAACATATATACTTAATAGATGTATATATAGAAACGAAATTATAATATATAACAAGGAGATTAAAATGGCTGGAACAAATAAAGTGCTTTTTGGTGGTGGCTTTCATCATGTTTTTATGAAAGTTAAGGATTTAGATAAGTCGCTTGCATTTTATAAGGCACTTGGTTTTGTAGAAAAAGTATCATGGGGCGAAGGTGCAGGCAAAATGGTGCTTCTTGATACTGGTGATGGCAATTATTTTGAGTTAGGACAAGGAGAACCTGAATCTGGTGGTTCATATCTTCATGTTGCTTTGAGAACCGACAATTGTGATAAAGCCCTTGAAGTTGCCCGTAATTTAGGTGTTGAGGTTACAATGGAACCAAAAAGTCTTGATTTGCCTTCAAATCCGCCAATCCCTGTCAGAATCGCATTTTTTAAGGGACCTGATGGTGAAGTTATTGAGCTTTTCCAGAACGAACTAACATAAGATATAATGCGTTATGAGTGATTTAATATAAACAATATATTTCACAAATTATGCTTTTGCTTGTTATTGACAAAAATTCTGTATTATGGCATAATATATATGCTCTAACTGGGGGTTATAGAGATTTTAGTTCAGGGTAAAAGAGTACACATGCTTTAAGTATTGGGGGGCCATTACTTATAAGGTGATTTCTATGCTAGATTATAGCGTGTTAGTTTTGAATGCTAGTTATGAGGCAATTAACATTTGTAACTTGAGACGCGCCATTACGATGATCTTTAAGGGAATCGCTTGTGCCGAAGAAGAAACTGAACATGAAATTATGTCTGCAAGTATGATAATCAGGATCCCTACTGTCATAAGATTGTTAAGGTACATACGAATTCCACATAGAAACGTTCGATTTTCACGCAAAAACGTTCTTTTACGTGATAGTTTTAGATGTCAATACTGCGGTGAGATATTCTCACCTTCCCAACTTACTCTGGATCATGTTAAGCCATTATCTCATGGTGGGAAAACTCAATGGGATAATATTGTAACCGCATGTAAAACTTGTAATATTAAAAAGGCAAATAAAACACCTTCTGAAGCAGGTATGGAACTTTTAAGGGCGCCAAAAGCTCCGCCAGTAGTTTATTATTTACATCTAATTAAAAATACAAATGGGCATCATATAAGTTGGCAAAAATATTTGTTTCCACGTGATCAATAAACAATCCCTTTTGGGAGATCAATCTAAAAGATAGGTAAGAGATGAATAATGCAGGAAATAATATGCAAGTCTAAAATCATATTGGCTAAAATAAAATGTTCGTTTATTAACTACAGCATTTTATGTCACGATACTTGCATTTTAAGGTCTACATTAGCATTGATTTTATGCTCAACTTGTTTATTCTTATTTTTCTATAGTTGTAGTGCCTTTGTTCCACCAACCGATTATTACGAAAAAACTATTGTGATGGAAAACAGGCAAAAAAGCTATGAAACAAGTTCTATAAATGAAGCTAAGCCAGAAAATACAGAAACTATAAAGATAATACGCAGAGGTTCAGACGAAGCACCAATAGTTGATGTTCTCCCAAAATTACCACAAGAAAAAAGTATTACAGAGTCCAAACAGGAAGAAAATGATTTTAATACACAAGATAAAACACCAGATATGTCATCTGCATCTTTGCCTAAAACCTTCTTCTCTGCTCAAGATTCTGAATCAAGCACTGAAAATATCTCTATATCATCAGATGTAATAAAGAGTGCTTTGGAGATTGCAGGTATAAATGTTAGGAGTGTCGAACTTGTAAATAGAAGGATTGGTGGCGGTAAAAATTCAGTTCGTGTTAGTTTCATCTGTGAATCTGCTAACGTTGTCAATGAAAAATTTTTTACAATGTGTGCGGTTATATATCATCTCAATAAGTCATCAAAAACAGTTGATATAGTAGTCGGTATTGCAGAAGACCCACAGAGCAATTTGCTTGGTGCATTACAAAGTAATACAGAGGATATAACCGCATGGATGGATAACAAAATCACAAGAGCAGAATGGTTTTCACGTATCTCAAGAAAAATGCTTTAATACAAAAAACGATAAAAAAGACTTCCTAGTTCCCTTATGAAGTATGAAACGTTAAGAAAGAGTTGGCAATTTGATAGAGTCTATAAAGAAGGATACAAATATTATGATGATTTGTTTGTGATTTATGTATTGCAAAATAATTCTAATGATGTGAAAATTGGGATAACTATTACAAAAAAAATTGGGATTAGTGTTCAACGAAATAGAATAAAAAGACTTATACGGGAAGCACTTAGATTATCAAACGATATATTAAAAAATAATGATATAGTGATAGTTGCTAGAAAACCAGCGGTCAATGCTAATTATACTGATGTAAAAAATTCGTTGAATAACCTACTTCGTCGGGCAAATATTATAGAAATTTGATTATCGGATTGCAATTAATAATGAAAAAAATATTATTATACCTAATAAAGATATACCGCACCTGTATTTCGCCTTTCTTGCCTCCTTCCTGTCGTTTTTATCCTACATGTTCTGAATATGCACAGGAAGCCATAGCCATCTATGGGGTTTTCAAAGGAGGATGGCTATCCATAAAGCGGCTTCTTAGGTGCCACCCTTTTCATCATGGTGGCTACGATCCGGTCTGTAAGGAGTCTACATTATATAAATAACGCATAAAAAACTGAACATATTGACAATATAACCTAATTTAAGTATCAAGTTTTATTAGTCGATTTAATTGGAGATAATAATGGATAAGAGGTCTATTATTGCTATTGTCCTAGTTTTCATAATTTTGCTTCTCTGGCCACTTTTGTTTGGCAATCGGAAAAAACCAACTGTCACAGAACCGAATCAAGAACAACATCAGGAGGCTGTTCAAAAAAAATCAGAAATACCAAAAGAACCAAAGACTATACAAAAACCAACTCCTAGAATACTAAAAGAATCAATAACTACAGTTCAAACTCCTCTATATGAGGCTCAGTTATCATCTAATGGTGGAAAGCTGGTTAGCTGGAAACTTAAAGAATACAAAAAAAGAGGAATGGATAGAGATGTAATAAACCTTATTTCCTATAATGCACAAAATTGTTTAGCAATAAAGTTTGGCGATCTCGAAATGCAAAATGAAATAGAAGGTATTGAATGGGAGGTAGATAAGAAATCCCTCACTCTTCAAGAGCCAGAGCAAAAAGGTTCTATCGATTATAAATATGTAACATCGCAGGGATTGGAAATAATAAAAAGGATGACCTTTTCTGCTGATTCGTATTTAGTCGATATTGATATTTGGTTCCGAAATTCTTCTCAGCGTCCGATGACATTAAAAGGCTATGACTTATGTTGGGGTGATGGATTGGTTGAGGATGATCTGATCCCGACTGTAGAACTTGCTAATGAAGGTCCTATGGTTTTGTTAAAGACAGATAAAGGTTCTGAAATCTTCAAACATTGGCAAAAGTCCAAAGTTGGTTGTTTTGGTGGAAAAAATTCTAAGGTTCCAAATGGCGAAGAAGAAGATGGACCAATTTATTGGGCATGTTTTGCTGGAAAGTATTTTTCAGTGCTTTTAATTCCATTGAACGATAATTGGTGGTCAAGTGAGGAGTATCACGGAAAGCGTTACAGAGTCGTTTCAGATTCAGAAGAAACATCACTTAATCCAAAAGACGTTTGGCATGGTTGGGGTGATAAAACAACAATTGCTCTAACAAGACCGAGTTTTGTTCTGCCTGCTGACGGGGATCAATTTCATAAATATCAGGCTTATATTGGACCAAAAAAATGGAGTATTCTCAGAAACGTAAAGGCAGTTGATTCTGGCGAAAACCTTAAATTAGGAAAACTTGTTCAATTCGGCTTTTTTACACCCGTTGGCAAGGCTACATTATGGCTTATGCAAGGATTTTATAGTATTGGTAAAAATTATGGTATAGCAATAATCTTTATCTCAGTTTTGATAAAGATCATATACCTGCCACTTACACAAAAAAGCTATAATTCTATGGGTAAAATGCAGGAACTTCAGCCCAAGTTTAATGAACTACGTGAAAAATATAGAGATGACCCACAAAGATTAAACAAGGAGACAATGAAGCTTTATAAGCAATACGGGGCTAGTCCATTTACCGGATGTTTACCTTTATTGCTTCAGATTCCTGTATTTTGGGCATTATTCTCAACTTTAAGAGGTGCTGTCGAACTGCGCGACGCAGTTTTTATTGCTGGATGGGTAAATGATCTCTCTATGCCTGATACAATAGCTAATATTGCCGGATTTCCATTACGCATACTGCCGATCTTGATGACTGGAAGTTCGCTAGCACAACAATTTGTATTTGGCACTGGTAGTCCCGGACAAAATAACAAGATGATGGCTTTTATGCCTGTTTTTATGCTTTTTATATTCTATGGAATGCCGTCGGGACTCGTCTTATATTGGTTATGCAATGATATTATGACTTTTGCGCACAGATATTTTATAAAACAGCGTCAAGATAAAATAGAAAAAAATCAAAATGAAAGTGAAGGAAAAAATCAAAATGATGCAAAAAACAAAAATAAGGCTCAGGAAAATCCTAATAAACACAAAAAATAAAAGCCTTTGTATGCGCTGTATCAATCTGGAGGTAATGTAATGTCCGAACAACTATACATCGAAAGAGAAGGAAGAACCGTCGAAGAAGCCGTTGATCTTGCACTAGAAGCAATAGGAGCAGATAGGGAACAGGTAAAAATAACAGTTTTGAGCGAAGGAACAAAAGGACTATTTGGGTTAGGCTCCAAGCCCTGTAAAGTAAGAATTTCACTAAAAGAAGATAACTCATCTACACCAGAATCAATATTAAAAACAATATTAGTAGAAATGGGTATAGAATGTGAAGTTCGAAGCGTAAATTCGGATGGCAATATTCATCTTACTGTAAAAACACCTAATCCGGGATTATTAATCGGAAGACGTGGCATGACTCTTAATTCAATCCAATACCTAGTTAATTGTGTCGCAAACAAATCATCACTCGTAAAGAGAAGAATAGTTATAGATACAGAACAGTATCGTGAACGCCGAGAAGAAAGCCTTGTTAGTCTTGCACGAAGACTAGCCTCAAAAGTAAAAGCTACTGGTCAAGAGGTTGTTGTTGAACCAATGAATCCACAGGATAGAAGGATTATACACATGACATTGCAGAATGACCCAGAAGTTGCAACATTCAGCAGGGGCGAAGGTTCTATTCGTAGCGTGGTAATAACAACAAAAGAACGTGCTGCGAATGATATTAACGCAGGCGATCAAGACTAAAATTCTTAATAGAACGCTGGTTGATCGGATTTTGCGGATTAGCGCGGATAAAAAAATCGTAAAATGTAATGTGTGAAACGTAAAAAGTTTCCCTTTCCCAAAGAGAGATTTGGAAGGATTTTCAAAAAATTTTTTAATACAAGCACTAATTATATATTACAAAATAAATCCGCCAAATTCACTCAATCAGCGTTCTATTCTTTCTAAATAAGAAAATGAATGACACAATTGTAGCTATATCCACTCCAAGAGGCGAAGGTGGTATTGGCATAGTTAGGCTTAGTGGACCATCCTCAATACATATCATAAAAAGCATATTTCAACCACATTATGCCCAATTTGATACTACCCAAAGCCATAAGATTACCTATGGGCATATCATCAATCCCGATACAAAAGAGATAATAGACGAAGTTTTAGTTAACGTGATGCTTGCACCGAGAACATATACAAAGGAGGATGTTATCGAGATAAACTGTCATGGTGGCAGTATTCCTATTAGTAAGGTCCTTGAACTTACAATAAAAATGGGCGCAAGGCTTTCAGAACCCGGTGAATTTACCAAAAGGGCATTCTTAAATGGTAGGATAGACCTCGCACAAGCAGAAGCAGTTGCGGATATAATAAGGGCAAAAACTGACCTCTCTCTCAAAGTGGCTATTAGTCAATTAGAAGGCCACTTATCAAAAGAAATTAGGAAAATTAGCTCTGATATACTAGAACTATTAGCGTCTATTGAGGTTTCGATAGATTTTCCTGACGAAGACCTTGATTTTATCAGCTATGACGAAGCAAGCAATCGGGCTAAGTATATCATTGATGAGCTAAATAGGATACTTGCATCAGCAGAAGAAGGAAGGATAATAACGGAAGGTATAAAAGGCGTAATAGTTGGCAGACCAAATGTCGGAAAATCAAGTCTTTTTAACGCTTTACTCAAGGAAAAAAGGGCGATTGTTACGTCTATACCCGGCACAACCCGTGACCCTATAGAAGAATTTATCAATATTGATGGAATACCTCTCAAACTCACTGATACTGCTGGCATAAGAGAAACTGATAATATCATAGAGATTGAAAGTATCGACAGAACAATGGCTTATCTTGATCAGGCTGATCTGATTATGCTAGTATTGGATAACTCAGAGCTTTTAACTGAGGATGATAGAAAGATTATCTCTTATATATCAGATAAAAAATTTGTCTTGATCGTCAATAAGATAGACCTTCCACAAGCTATTGATACGGATGAATTAATAACTTTGGTTGGTGAAAATCATATAGTTTATATATCAGCCATTGAAGACACTGATCTAAAAACACTAAAAACCTTAATTCGTGATGTAATTATAAACAGGGGTCCTATTCAAGCAGACCCTGTATTTGTTACAAAGGTTTGGCAAAAAAACGCAATTCAAAGGGCAATTGATAGCATGAAATATGCACAATCAAGCATAAATTCCCAAATGCCACCAGAGCTAATCGCAGTTGATTTGAGAGGCGCATTAAAAAGTCTTGGGGAAATTACAGGCGAATCCGCATCAGAGGAAATATTGGATCAGATATTTGCAAGATTTTGTATAGGCAAGTAAAAAATGGTGGGGCGTATTGGGCTTGAACCAACGACTTCCACCGTGTGAGGATGGCACTCTTCCACTGAGTTAACGCCCCTCATAAATAAAAATGGTGGGCCCAGCTGGACTCGAACCAGCGACCAACCGGTTATGAGCCGGTGGCTCTACCAACTGAGCTATGGGCCCACCAGATGACATCTATAAATTATAGTAGAACTTTTGAACAAAGTCAATCCCTTTTTTGAGGATACAAAGGTGAATTATGCTGAAAAACTGAAACAAAGCTACGAAAAAAAGAAAAACATAATCAAACAAAGAATGTTGGAATTTGAGGAAACATATAAAAGGGGTGATGAAGCCATATTCACCGAATTATGTTTCTGTATCTTTACAGCAGGCTCAAGCGCAAGGTCTGGCTTAAAGTGTATCGATGCTATTGATGACATTATACTTACAGGAAGCGCAACAGATATTGAAAACAGAATTGAAAAATGCCATAGATACCCAAAGGCAAGGGCGGAATATATTATCCATACAAGAAATTATCTGCAAAGTGAATATAATCTTAAAATGAGAGAACTTATTGAATCTTTTGATGATAAATTGGCATTAAGGGATTTTTTCGCAACAAATAAAGGAATAAAAGGCATCGGCTATAAAGAGGCGAGTCATTTTCTTAGAAATATTGGTCTTAAAGGATATGCCATCCTTGACATACACATATTGAGAAGCCTGCATGAATTTGGCTTAATTGACAATTCTAACCCTCCGACGACAAGGAAAAGGTATCTTGAGGTAGAAGAAAGACTCAAAGAGTTTGCAGAAAGTATCGATATAGATTTTGACGAACTTGATCTAGTTCTGTGGAGTGACCGAACAGGCGAAGTATTGAAATAATGTTAATATCAAACAAATTACATGCTCATATTATATCTATATGCTTTTTTATGATAACTTTTGTTGCATTATCAAATGATCCCGTTATTCCCCAAAATAAGCCAAAGATAATGGCACATTATATGCCTTGGTATATATCAAAGCCCATCAGCGGATATTGGGGATGGCATTGGACAATGAATCAATTTGATCCAGAAAAAGTTGATAGCTCTGGAAAGCGTGAGATTGCCTCGCATTATTATCCGTTGATTGGCGCTTATGATTCATCCGATCCAACGGTTTTAGAGTATCATATATTGCTAATGAAAATGTCTGGTGTTGATGGCTTAATCATTGATTGGTATGGGACTGATGATTTTTATGATTATGCGATATTAAACAGAAATACTTCACTAATCATCGATTTTGCCCGTAAAGCTGGTCTTGAGTTTGCCATCTGCTATGAGGATCAAACAGTGAAGCATATGGTAAATAACAATTATCTGAATGAAAATAACACAATAGAACATGCTCAAAAGACGATGATTTATATTCGAGATAATTGGTTTTGTGATGACCTTTACCTCAAATTAGATGGGAAACCCGTATTTTTATTATTTGGACCTCAATATTTCATGGAAAGTTCCCAATGGGATTCTATATTCTCAGTTTTAGATATACGTCCATGCTTTTTTACTCAAAATCTGCCTTTATCTTCATCGTCTTCTGGTGCTTTTCTTTGGGTTCCGGTATGGCTTTCTGATGATGTTTTAAGCTGGGAAACCTGCAATAAATACATTGACGAATTCTACGAAAAATCAACAAGCTGGGATTTCGTTATCGGTGGGGCATTTCCCGAATTTAATGATATATATTCGAAGGCAAAAATCAGCAAATCCCACGCATATCTTGATGCAAGGGGAGGTAGGACTTTCACTGATACATTACAAAAAGCGATAGACAAACGCCCTGATATTATCCAGATCATAACTTGGAATGACTTTGGCGAAGGCACAAATATAGAACCAACCGAAGAATATGGATATAAATATCTGGAAACTATACAAAATACTAAAAGAAAATATCTAGACTTTTCTTTTCGGTATAAAGGCAATGATTTGATGCTTAGTAAACGATTTTATGACCTGAGAAATAAATATAAAGGCAATAAAGAAAAGATGATTATACTTGATGATGTTTATAGCCTACTGATAATTGGCAAATTAGCAGATGCAGAAAGAATAATGACAGAAATGGAACCATAAAAAATATAGTTAAAGAATTCACTGTTAAATCAGCAGAGATTGCAGTCAAGATCGGTTGCACATTATATACAAATTCAGCCAAAAAGTTACCAAACTCATATCGGTTACATGTTTTTGATATATGAAAGCTATCAAATATCGCAACTTTTCATTGCTTATATCTCATTATCTTCCTTTCCAAAATTACTTTCAATATCTATGAGTCTTTTGCTGACTTGGCATACCTTGTGAATTAGCTTTACTTTGTTAAATAACGTCAGTTCGATATAATAATGAACCACAAAGACACTAAAACACAAAGTCCCAAAAGGGATTGTAGGGGCGTTTGGCTAAACACCCCCGCATGTATCCACCTAAAAGTATCAAATCTTATTAAAAATCAGAGATAATCAGCGTTACGCAGTCAGCGAAAATCAGCGGACTATTCCTTTTTTACAACACAAAAGCTTCAATCTTATTTTCTGCTTCGTGCCTTTGTGTCTTGGTGGTAAATATAAATTCTTACGTCGAACTCACGTTAAATAAAGTCAAAAAAAATCAACCTTATCAAGGGAGTCAATCTATTGCCTTAGAGAGCAGAAGTAGACTCATCAAATATGTGATTGTATTTATAATCTATTATGATGTATCTATAATTTTGTTGGATTTTAACATCAAGATTATCAAATTCACATTTTTTTCATTATTTTCCGTTTTTTGTAATTGACAAAGAATGAAAGTTCTGTTAAAATATTGTTTTAGAATTAGGGTTTCTAAGCGGGAGTAGCTCAGTTGGTAGAGCACTAGCTTGCCAAGCTAGATGTCGCGGGTTCGAACCCCGTCTCCCGCTCCATTTTATTCTGGCGGCGTAGCCAAACGGTAAGGCGGTGGTCTGCAAAACCACTATTAACGAGTTCGACTCTCGTCGCCGCCTCCAGAAGAAAACGAAAATAAGATTTTTCATGGTTCCTGAATTTTTATGGGCGGTTAGCTCAGTTGGCTAGAGTGCTTGCTTGACATGCAAGAGGTCATTGGTTCGACTCCATTACCGCCCACCATTTTTATTGCAAAAAAATATTCTGATGATAAAACTCACCAACACATTACAATTCCCTATTCCGTCCATTACTACCCTCCCGTAGGGAGGGATGATAAAATACTACCATTATTATTTATACCGCTTGTTTCTTAGACTACTAAATCATTTCTATAAGAGTCTTTCTATCTAAGAAACAATTATTTACTAATAGTTATGTGTCATAGTGTAATGTAGATTGTGACATCCAAAACAAAAGGATATAAGAGATGGCTGAAGTATTTGTCGAATTATCAGATGGTTCGCAAAAGCAATTTCCCGTTGGCACTTCGTTCCTTGAGATGATTTCCAGTATTGATAATAAATTAACTCAACGTTCCCTCGCTGTCAAAGTTGATGGTAAAATAACTGATCTTACTCGAACTTTAGAGCATGACTGCAGGATTGAAATTGTAACATTCGATACAGAAGAGGGCAAGGATATATATTGGCATAGCACTTCACATATAATGGCTAGTGCAGTTAAGGCTTTATTTCCTGATGCTAAGGTTGCTATCGGTCCTTCAATCAGAGATGGTTTTTACTATGATTTCGATGTTGATCAGCCTTTCGTCCCTGAAGACCTTACACGTATAGAAGAAAAAATGCAAAAAATTATTGATGCAGATTTGCCTTTTATTCGCAATGAAGTTTCAAAATCAGAAGCTATCCAGATTTTTAATGAACTTGACGAAGATTATAAGGTTGAACTTTTGGAAGGGATAGAAGATGATAAAGTTCAATTATACAAGCATGGAAATTTTATAGACCTTTGTAGGGGCCCTCATATACCAAGCACAGGAAAAATAAAGGCATTTAAGCTATTGAGTATCGCAGGTGCTTATTGGCATGGCGACGAAAAAAATAAGATGTTACAGCGTATATACGGAACTTCCTATGAAACAAAAGAGGAACTTTCAGCACACTTAAACAGAATTGAAGAGGCACAAAAAAGAGATCATAGAAAATTAGGTAAAGAATTAGACCTTTTCAGCCTGCATGAACAGCAAGCTGGACCTGGTCTTGTTTTTTGGCATCCAAAGGGAGCAATGATCCGCAAAGTTATAGAAGATTTCTGGAAAGATGAACATCTTAAGCGTGGATATGAGTTAGTTATCATTCCACATATAGCAAAATCAGACCTCTGGAATACATCTGGACATTATAGTTTCTTTCGTGAAAATATGTTTGTCCTTCCAATTGAAGATCAGGAATACGTCCTAAAACCGATGAATTGTCCCGGACATATATTAATCTATCAAACAAAGATAAGAAGCTATCGAGATTTGCCTATTAGGTATGCAGAACTTGGCACAGTCTATCGCTATGAAAGATCAGGAACTCTAACAGGGCTATTTCGTGTTAGAGGATTCACTCAGGATGATGCGCATATTTTCTGCACACCCGAACAAGCTCCCGACGAAATTTTAAGCGCGCTTGATTTTGCCTTGTTTATGTTAAGGACTTTCGGCTATGAGGAATATGAGATTGAGCTTGCTGTAAGAGATTCAGAGCATAAAGACAAATATCTTGGGACTGACGATATGTGGGCGCAGGCAGAATCAGCTTTGGTTAAGGCAATTAATGCGAAAGGTCTTTCCTATAAACGCATGGAAGGTGAAGCAGTATTTTATGGTCCTAAGATAGACATAAAGCTATTAGATGCTCTTGGAAGGGCGCATCAGGGACCAACAATACAATTTGATTTCAATGAACCACAAAGATTCGGCGTAGAATATGTTGGACAGGACGGTCAAACACATCAAGTAGTTATGGTTCATAGAGTCGTTCTTGGTTCGTTGGAAAGATTCTTTGGTGGATTGATTGAGCATTATGCTGGTGCTTTCCCCGTTTGGCTTTCGCCTGTTCAGGCAAAAATACTACCTGTAACAAACGATCTTGATGATTATGCTAAACAAGTAAAAAACGAGCTGATGGGTCATGGAATTAGAGTTGAGGCTGATTTGAGAAGTGAAAAACTTGGCTTAAAGATCAGAGAAGCACAGATGGAGAAAATTCCATTTATGCTTGTTGTCGGAAAACGTGAAGCAGAGGCTAATTCAGTATCTGTTAGATTAAGAAGCGGAGAAGATTTAGGATCAATGCCTATTGCTTCTATTACTGAAAAGATACTCAATGAAGTCAAGCAAAAAAAATAATATTGCTCAAACAATGAAACAATAGGACTATAAGAAAATATCCTTATAGTCCTATTATATTGTAGATTAAATTTAGTCTTACTAACAAATATCTCAAACGCCTCGCCAAAGCCTTAGGTATTCCCTAGCAACCTTTAAGTCTTCATAAGCCTCGATGGCGTCACACATCGGCTTAATCTCGCCCTTGATTGCTCTAACAAAATTCATCGCTTGTTGGCGCATAGCATGAACCCACGGTAATTGAGGTGTCATCTTTGTTGGGGTAACACCATCTCCGGGGTCTCTGAAAATCTCTACAGTTCCGGGGCGATTACTGGCAAGCGGTGCAGGTAAATCAATCTTGACATAGCCTTTCTCAAAAGCGACTAGTGCAGTTTCAACCCAGTCGACTGTTGTGCGAAACGGGCTTAATTCGATCTCGCATGTTATTCCACTATCACTTTGACCGACTAATAGCCTGCCGGGTGGGTCTGCATACTTAACTTGATAGCCTTCACCTAATAGATGTCTCAGTAGATTTACCTGATGTATCCAGTAATTTACAAAACTGACATATTGATTATATGTATCTTTATCCATATCTGATGCAGGCGGGTCCCAATCAAGCGAAGGGGCAGGGTCGTTGCTATGAACCATATCAATAAAACCATTGGCAACCCAATCGCCTCCACAATGTAAAATACGGACATAAGTCATTCTTCCTAGTTCACCATTCGCTTTTAGTTTATCTATTTCTGCTTTGGCATACATCGTGGCAGGGTCACTGCGCTTGTGATAACCGACCATATGCCATGTCCCGCTTTCCTTCATTGCTTTGACTATTTTCTCACCAGCCTCAAGAGAACCAGCCAAAGGCTTTTCTGTCATTACTGGAACGCCTGCTTTTAGCAATTCTGGAACATGAATCCCATGACGAGTAAATGGCTGTGCAGATACAATGCCATCCAGTGCTTCTTTTTCGATCATCTCCTCATGACTCGTATAAACTCTCGGGACACCATATTTTTCAGCGACTCTTTTAGCAAGATTTTGCCTAAGTTCAGCTATTGCAACAACCTCGCATTCAGGAACAGTTACGTAATTTTTTAGATGGGCGCATTGTCCCATAGAACCGACACCAACAAATCCGATCTTTACTTTTTCACTCATAAATAGTTTCTCCTTTATGAGAATTAATGTTTTGAATAATACTTTATGTATACTAACATTTACTCATCATACATGCAACCAATTTTTTATACCATGAGGCAATAAAATTTTTTTGGTGAAAATGCTCTGGAATTTGATATTTTCGTTTGATATACTATCTATGTTATAATATCTTAATTATATTTTATGCAATAATTTTTAGATTTTAAGAGAATAGAACAATGAAAACAAAAAAATTTGGGAGGTCTATATAATGCGCGGATTAAAATTCTTAGGAAATAGCAAAGTCGAAATAGCAGAACTACCTGATCCCAAAGTCGGTGGCGGTGATGTTCTCGTAAAAGTGAAGGCAAGTGCAATATGCGGGAGTGAGATGGGAAGCTATAGAAGCCCTAATCCAATGGAAGGTAATGCAGGGCATGAAGTTATGGGCGTTGTTGCCGATCCAAATGGCTCAAGCCGTTTTCGCAAAGGGGATCGTGTTGGTGTTTTTGTGATTCAAGGTTGTGGCAAATGTTTCTGGTGTCTGCAAGGAAAGCCTGATTTCTGCGCTCAGGCTGGGGCAGTTGGCAACGCCCACAGTGAGTATGTCGTATCAAAAGAAACTTGGCTACACCCTCTATCTGACGATATAAGCGATGAAATTGGCGTTTTGCTGGCTGGTGATGGGCTTGGTGTTCCTTGTGGTGCAAGTTTGCGCGCAGGTGTAGAAGAAGGCGATATAACTTGTGTGTTTGGTGTGGGACCTGTCGGTCTGGGAATGACGCTTGTGCATACTTTCTTGGGCGCAAGAGTCATTGCTGTTGATATAAATCCACATAGGCTAAATCTAGCAACTGATATGGGCGCATGGAAAACCATCAATTCAAAAGAAACACCAGATCTCAGATCAATATTACTTGATTTGACAAATGGACTAGGTCCCAATAAGTGTTTTGAGTGTTCTGGCAGACAGGAAACCCTTGATGTTGCCATTGATACAACAATTCCCGAAGGCATAGTAACAGTAATCGGTCATGGCCAACAGAGCATTAATCCACAAAGGTTGATCTTTCGTAAAAATCTGCGTCTTATGGGGAATTGGGTATGTCATTTTAGCGATTATAATAATATGCTAGTTATGCTTAATAATGGATTGCAGGCGCAAAGACTTGTTACAAATAGATTTCCATTAGAGCAAGCAAACGAGGCATATAAGCGTTTCTCAGAAGGTCTTGAGGGTAAAGTGATTTTAACACAATAACGATAGAGGATGATGTTATGTTAGAGGCATTATTTTTTGCTACTATGGCGATGTCTAGGTTAGATGATTCTTTGTCTTTGTCGATACATTATCAAGTGCCAAGAACTATTGGTCGCAATGGCTGGCTTGTTGTTGATAAGGAAATAGAATGGAAAACTTCCGAAACAGCTATAATTATTGTTGATATGTGGAACAAACACTGGTCATGGGGAGCAACAGAAAGAGTTGACATCATGGCGCCTAGAATGAACAAAGTCGTAAAAACAGCAAGGGAAAAGGGCGTAACAATTATTCATGCCCCATCGGACACAATGGAGTTTTATAAAGATCATATCGCAAGAAAGAACGTTCTAGCTGTTCCAGAAACAACCCCACCAGAACCCAAACCACATGACGACCCACCACTGCCTGTTGATTCTTCTGATGGAGGATCAGATACAGGCGAACCGAATAGCTACAAAGCGTGGGATCGACAGCACCCAGCGATTGAAATAGATGATAAAGACTATATCAGCGATAACGGTCAGGAAGTCTATAACATCTTTGCTCAAAAAGGCATTAAAAATGTAATTATTATGGGTGTTCATACAAATATGTGTGTTCTCGGAAGGTCTTTTGCTATTAAGGCTATGGTCAGATGGGGCTTTAACGTCGTTTTAGTAAGAGATTTGACAGATGCAATGTATAACCCCTATAAACCACCTTATGTCAGCCATGAAGAAGGCACAAGACTAATAATAGAGTATATCGAAAAGTTTTGGTGTCCGACAATTTTGAGTAGTGATCTTACAACGCCAAAGCCAAATATTCTTGATTCAAATAATATGGAGGAGACAAAAATGAGTAATCCAGAGGTTGGAAAACCCGCGCCTAATTTCGAAGCAGAATCAACAAGTGGAAAAAGAGTTAGATTAGCTGATTTCAAAGGGTCCTGGGTTGTGCTTTATTTCTATCCAAAAGCCTTTACACCGGGTTGCACCGCTGAATCATGTGCATTGCGTGATAGCTTTAATCAAATTACAGAAATCGGTGTTGTTCTACCAAGTGAAGATGAAGAAAAAGAACCGATGCCTGAAACGATTATACTCGGTGTTAGCACAGATACAATAGAAACTCAAAAGAAATTCAAGGCGGAATATAATCTGCCATTTGATCTCTTAAGCGACCATGAAAAAGAAATATCAAAGGCCTATGGAGTGCTAAAAATAACAGGAACTGCTGAAAGAAAGACCTTTATTATTAATCCAGACGGTAACATTGTATACATCTTCGACAAAGTTAATGCAAGTAAGCATGATGAAGAAGTCAAGGAAGTCTTATCTAAATTAAGACTAAACTAATCATAAAAAGGGGTGTATACTCTCTATACGCCCTTTAATTTCCCATAATATTTTAAACAAAAATAGCAATTTTATAGTCTTCTACTAAGTGGCTTATCTAACCAACAAAAATTTGTTTCTCCTTTATAATCACAATCAATGGCGAAACAAAAACGAGATATTTGATAAAGAAAGTGGAAATAAAGCTAAACCTGCCTATGTAATTGAAATCGTAAAACCGAATAAAGAAAACTCTCAAAAATACGACTTTTTCACTTATGGCATAAAGAAGCCCTCTTAACTTCATTCGGGATGATACTTTGCTGTTAAAATGAGCGAAGTGAAAAATCTTTTTATTGTAATTTTCTTCCAAAATTATCTATAACTATATCAAAATCTAGTTCGTCAACCTTGCCATCTCGGTTAATATCTGGATTGTTTTCGTTTGGAAAATCAATCTTTCCAAAATATGTGCTGATAATAATAATATCCAATATATTTACTATATTATCTTTATTTATATCAAACTTATTAGGAATAGCATTTATGGATATTTCGACCTTTGCAGGCTCGCTTGTTTCAATTCCATCATCAGTAACAAAGCTAAAATTATCTGTTCCGCTAAACCCATAATTTGGCTTATAGACCAAATCTGGGGGATTTCCGATTAGTTTGCCATTTGTTGGCTGAATAGTGATACTGAAAGTTAAATTATCTCCGTCAATATCGCTTCCAGTAAGTCTTAAATTAACCTGCTCATCTTCTTTGATTGTTATAGATTGTGAATTTGCTATTGGTGGATCATTTATCGGATTTATTTTTATATTTATAGTTGCAATGCCACTTTCTAGCTCTCCATCACTAACAGTAAAATTAAAGCTATCTGTTCCATTATAATTTTCATTTGGAGTATATATCAAATTAGGTGGGTTTCCTGATATGATACCATTTATTGGTTGTTTGATAATTTTATACGTTAAAGGACTATTTTCAGGATCGCTACCAGTCAATACAATTGATATTGAAGTATCTTCATCCATCTCAATTGTTTTAGAGTCTGCAACAGGTGGTTGATTTTGCTGATTTATCTCAACTTTGACGCCATTATTAGCAAATATCTCTTTTAAATCTTCTAAATGACCATAATTATTTTTCTGCCAATTTTCCCATAGATTAGTTATCTTTTTTGGTTTATTTTTCGCCATTATATCCCATAACTCAACGATCATTCCACTAATATTATCATCATCTATATTGGGTGTCTCATCAATGCTTTGGACGGTATCTGCTATATCCCATAAAATACTGGCGACAGAGCCTTCAACAATTTCACCATCAGTGTTAGTTCCTTCTTTCCCTTTCCACCATTCGTTATATTCGATATTTGGTGTATTCTGATTAGAGAATTGTGTATAGTTAAACGCATTATCATCAAATAATGCCTCACAAAATTCTGCCCATCCTTCACTCATGGCAAATGCGGGATCAGATACTGTTCTTGCACCATGTCTTCCAAGGCCATCTTCGCCCTTGAAATTGCTTTTAGGAAGATTATTTTGATTATAGCCATATAGAGCCATCATTATTGAGTGACCGTATTCATGAAAAAATGTTGTCCGATCCCATTGGCTATTTGCTGTAATACGCATTACCTCGTATGTTACTCGTCCTGTATTTATGATATAGCTGTAGTTATAACTTGCATATTCGCCATTAAAAGGCCATATTATTGGAAGTTTATTTCTTTTCCAGTTTAGTTTTTGTTGTAAATAATCATAAGTCTGCAGAGCGGTATTGAAAATGCTACCTAATGGTCTTTGTTGGTTTGACTCATTTAATAGATAATCACTAACAAGCAAACCAGCTGATACATTCTGTATAACAGGTAAGTCAAACACATAAATTTTATCTTTGTCATCTGTAACTTTGATATATTCATTCTCAAAAACGATCTTTGGCATAAGATTTTTTACAACGCCATCATCAAGTTTTGGTGCATTTGTCCCATCAAAAACATAAAAACCGTCGTTATTTGTTTGAGTTGTTCCTAATAATTCCATAGAATTGTTTTGTTTAATTTCATATAATAAAACCTTAAGATTTTTTATAGGAGCTGTTCGGGTAAGGTTATCGTCATAGTATTTAATATAGCCTTGTATTGATAACGTTCCCATTGTCTTTGCTAATTCCGGTGGGGCAAGACTAAATATATAGTTATCAATGCCATTTTCACTTGGCGTAAGATAATTTGTGCTATTTGTTATCTTTGAATCGTTTTCTGTAACTACTAAATATGTAAAAAAATGTTCTGCTTTTATATTGCCATAAATTTCAGCATATACAGATACTTGAAGGGCATAAATTCCTGCCTTAAGAATTTCGATCTCCGTAGAATAACGATTTGACATACCTTTATTATAGTATGTTTCTGTAAATGATGAATTGCCCAATATCGATATTCCAGAAGGCATTCTAAAAACGATAGTTGTTTTTCCGCAATCTCCTGATATTGCATTTAAATCAAGTATTAAAGTCGCCTTTTCTCCAACTTTTGGATTATTGGAGAGTGTCAAACTTCCATCAAATAGTGCCTTCTTGAAACTCATACTTCCAAAAGAAGACAAAGGTAAAAAGACAAATAATAATATGAAATAAAATAAAAATATATTAACAAGCTTCATTATTGATCCTCCATTTCATAGATATAATAAGGAAATAAATCTATATTTATTTTACATATTTTAATATTGTTTGTCCATATAATATAATCAAAAGCTATTGAATAATAGATATGTGATTTGTTATGATAAAAACATAATATAAATTTGATATAAAAAAGGAGATAATATGAAAGGTATATTAAAAAATTCTGATGTAGCATTCATGTATTCATCAACAAAAGACGTTTATAATGCCTATAAAACAACATGGGTTGCATGGGGCGGGGCTTCTGTTAATGCAGTTAATGACGCACATGAGTTAGGTATACACTACGCTGCAAGTATGTGGACATTAACTGCTGGGGCAGAGAATTTACACAAACGCAGTGACTTGCGTGATGCAGTCTCAAAAGATATTTTACTCAAGCCAATAACAGTTCCTTGGCTTTGGGATCACACTTACGAAGGGACTCCCTCATATTTTGGATGCACCAATCATCCTGTTTTTAGGGAGTTTTCAAAAGAGAGAGTTGCTGAAGCAATGAAAACAGGTGCAGACGGTCTTCATATTGACGATCATTTGGGTTCTGCGGGGTCGTTTTGGAGCGGTGGATGCTTTTGTGATTATTGCATAGATGGATTTAGAAAATTCCTTGAAGATTCGAATTATCTGGATGAAATTGATATGAGCAGTTTTAATTATCGTGATTTTATAAGAAATAAAGTTTCAACAAGGGAGGAATATAATAAGCGTCGTCATGAATTACCGATGATTGAGCTTTTCCAGACTTTTCAAGTAAAATCTGCTGCAAAGTTCGTAGCGGAGATGAGAGATTTGGCAAAGGAAGTTAGAGGCAAAGATATAACTTGTTCTGCTAATACTGGTATCCCAAATCCAATGCACCTTGTCGTTACTCCAAATCTTACGCATTGTGTCTGCGAAGTCGAGTATAGACATAATAATAAAAATGCCCCAGAGGCGTCACCAATTTCTGCTTTTAAGGTTGCTGATGCTATTGGAAAGCCTGTTTGTGCTACAGCGTCAGGATGGAACTGGGCTTATGCGCATGCAAATAATAATGCTGTTGGGCTTGTTAGGCTTTGGATTGCAGAAACTTATGCGCTAGGACACAGGCTTATGGTCCCTCATAGAAAATGGGCTTTTACAACAGAATTAGGCACTCATTGGTATCAATCCAAGCCAGATGATTTTGCATACCTCTATCATTTCATTAGAGATAAAAGCCCGTTATTTGATGATTATAAGCCTTTTAGTGACGTAGCACTTCTTTTCTGCAATAAAAGTATAAGAAAGCGCGGACTCAGTTTATTTCAGGATGTGTGCAAATGGCTTGCTGATAGAAACATATGTTTTTCTGCAGTAGTCGCAGGTGATGATTGGCTTGAAGACAGGCTTGATACGCTTGATAGGTTTAATAAAGTCATTGTTCCAGAACCTTCGGAACTCTCTGATGAGCAAATATCAATGCTTAAAGATAAAAAGACTCATTACATTACATCAATCGATGATCTTTCATCTATCGAAATAAAATCACCGATTGAGGTTAAATCAATTGAAAATCTATGGGTTTTACCACGTATAAAACAGGGGAATCCCCTTGTTTGTCATATACTTAACCGAAATTATGATGAATCAAAAGGGTTTGTTGACTCAGCCAAAAACGTCATTATTTCTATTGATGAGCCATTAGTCAATGATGGTATACGATCATGCAAGATATTTTCACCTGATAATGAAAAAGTGGAGTTTTATTCAGAAACCTATAATAGTAAATTAACTATCAGTATTCCAGAACTTGGGATGTGGTCTTTACTTGTAATCGAATAGGATACTGAAAAATGATAAAGAAATTCAAGCTAAATGGGATTTTTTATGTTTTCTTTGCCTTAATATTCGTTATGTTTTGAATAAACGTCCTTGTAAGACGACAATGGATAGAACGTGAAAAGCTATCCGATAGCGCAACTGCCTTATCAACTCACTCTCGCATACCCAAAGCGAAATTTCTTTAAAAAATAAGTTATTCTGGTTAGTTGTCTAATAAAATGGATATTATTAAAATATGGTGAAGTAAAATCATATCGCAAGGCTATGCCGATATTTATCGGCATAGTGCTTGATGAGTTTGTCATCGGTAGTCTGTTTTGTCTTGGCGGATTAGCTTTAAATACAAGAGTCTATGCTTTTAAAAATTGGTGACAATTAACCATAATCAATATCATTCAGGGCATTATCATCCTAGTATCTCACCTTTGCTAATTAATGTTACTCTTGCGCGTATATTAATATTATCGGAATTATCACAACTCATCTTTATCTTATTATCGCCTTTCTCAATTATCGGAACTTCCCCTTGTGGCACAACCTCTGAAAGCAATTCGCCTTTTTGCCCATATAACTTACAATCAGACATTGAATTAAACTCAAGATAACATCCAGTCTCGATCTCAACAGGGAAGGTGATTGTTTTATCCTTGATAGTGATTTTGGGATTTATAATTTTTATAGTCTTTAATGGCATAGCTTTGATTGGCTTAATTTCACATTTAACGCTATCACCTGCGGGGATATTGTTATACCAAAGGCTGATGGATTCTATATTACTATAACTTGGTGACTCACGGTAGATTGAATAAGCCCCGCCATAGGGCCATTTATATTCTTCAAAACATTCTCCCTCTGGCTCAATTAACTCAAAATATCTCCATTCGACAAAATCCACTATGACATAGTGTTCTCCGATTCCTCCGCTTATATGTTCAGGACTTTTAATCTGGAAATTCAGAACTTCGCCTTTGCCATCGCCTTTGATCCAGACTCCCAATGCCTGATGATTACTGAGATTTAGGTCTGTGAAGTGCCTGCCAAACTTTGACCAAGAGGCAACTGCTGTTGCATTATCATTCATAGCAGTATATATGGCTGAGTTTTCAGCTGATGGGATAAGGCTTGCGTTTATCCCCTGAGCATTTGCTCTGTCTGAGAATAAAGACATATCAGTAAAGTCGCTGACTAAAATGCTTTCTGCTGAGTCATAAGGTTCTGCTGACATCAGGGTTTCCATGCGTAATTTCAAAGGCTGATTATCAAACTTGCTTTCCATGTTCCAGATATTACTCCAGCCATTGATCCCATTAATCCTGTGTTTGCTGTATTGCATTGATTGAAATTTCCACTTGCCATCAGAATCGTGAATCAAAGTATATTCATCTTCGGGGACTTTTAGCTTTTCCTTGACGCTTTCGGGGAAATAGTTTGCATGACGCAATTCCTCGTATTGCCTCATTATTTCGGCAAGCCTCTCATAGATGGGGATTTGAGATATATTATATGGATCAATGCCCATTATGGAAAATCCAACATCATTACCGATACACTTACAGCAAAGATACTCTATGTCGTCTGAAAAAGTTGGTTCTCCCTGAGGTCCTGTCCATGTCTTTACAGCCCACCATCCGAGATGTCCCGGAAGGAACATACGCTTGACATTCTCGTTTGATTCACAATGTATATCAATGAATTTCTTATGGCTTCGTGTCGGATGGTCCCATGCGCCCATGCGCGCCCTAACATACCATAAATGATGGTGGAAAGTACTCATCTCCATTATGGCTGGTTTATTGATACGCCTCCATAACTCAAAGACGAATTTTGACCCATAATGCCAGCTATTTTCCAGTCCACCGAGAATGTCCTCTCCATCAAGCGCATCAAGATATATCATATCAAAACCACATACATTATACATATTTGCAGCGCTTTGGGCGACATCATTCAGAAGTGTAGTCTCCGGATCAGGAACAAATAAGCCAAAACATTCTTTGAGATGATGAACTTTTGCACCTGATTTATGCGATGACGCCTTTGTGCCATAAGCACCTCGCTGACATTCTACAAAGGCATAGGGCGACTCCTTTGATAAACCCTTATATATAATTAATTCATCATCAATCTGGATAGTAACGCTATTTCGAACAAAAAAGCCTGTGATGGTGGACATATTTTCTGTTGACTCGACAACAAGAACATTAGGAGAATCAGAATCAAGCGACTCTGCAAGAGTAAAAGTCGCATCTTTCGCTAGGCGTGAATCGGGAACAGGTGTGACCCAGGGGCATCTTTTATCTATAAAAAAGGCGTAGGTGTGTAATCCTGCCAAAATCCCTGCATTATGAAGCTTATCAATGACAGCCTTGAAGCTTACCAAGCCGTTCGGATAAGTTTTCGGATTGGGCTGACAGTCACCAAACCTAAACGACCCTCCTCCATGAAAATCTATCTGGTTGATACCTAACTTCTTTGCCAAAGAGATCCAATCGTCTGCCTTTTCCTCAGTCATATCACCAAAGTTAAACATATAAGACCCCCTGTTTTTTGTAACATCCAAAGCCCAGGGACCGCCGATAGATGAATATTGTAACTCTGTGGAGTCACTCACTATCTTTTGCATAACTGAGCGCAATTTATCCTGAGGGCATCCGATAACGGCGACCTTTGCACCAGCGAAACCAAATCTAGGATAGCACATTGAGCGAATTCTGCTCATTGTTTGTGGTATTTCAGTAACGTTTGTTTTTAGATTGAGTGCAAGAGCACAAGCTGAAAAAGCCTCCTGTGGAGTTCCTTTTAGAGATAACTCTATGTTAGCAAATACAAATTCCTTTAAATCCAAGTCTGACAGTGGGTTTCCAACTGAATCCCCCGTTAGCGATATAACCTCAACAACGAGATAATGCTTTTTCGGCGTTATACCGATTACCGCCTCAAGCTTAGATTCACCGAATTTAAGACTTAGCTTATTATCCGAATGCGAAGCAGAAGTGGCGTCAAAATATTTATCGGCAATTTTTATCTGCGCGCATGGCGAAGCCTGTGAGCAGTAATCAACGCTGGTCGCTTTGTCAATAAAGCTAACATTTTTTCCATCATCGCCTATGATATATAACAAATAATCGTTCTCTATTTTGATATTCATAATTATCCCCCTGACTCAATTTTGCTTGATCTTGTTATACCATCAAAGATCAATCATCATCAGCACTTATATTAAATTCTGCCCAGACAGGACGATGATCCGAAACCGCTAGACTTGCTTTTTTATCATCATTATTAAAATCTATCTCATCAAACTTAACGATCCCTTTATTTCCATTATATTCTTTTACATACTTCTCTTGAAACCAGATATTATCATACAGATTGGAGTCAAAAATAACCGTTTTATTTGGTAGGTCAAAAAGATTAATCATAGTAGGTATCCTACGAAGTGCGGAGAAAGCCAAGTCATCATTGGGTTCACGATTGAAATCACCAACAAGGATTACATCATTTTCTAATGGATCATCGCCTTGTATATTTTCATAAACATCTGCCATCTTTTGTATCTCTTTTCGGCGTTCTGATATTTTATCCCCCCAGACAATATGAGTTGCAATAATCGTAAAATCAAATTCCCCTGCGCGGAACGTTGCATAATAAGGCTCTCTTATAAAGTTGTCGTCTTTGTCGCTATATACCTTCCCCGGAACAACAACAGCGACTTTATCCTTATCATATAAAAATGCGTATCTCTCTTTCACCCCTCGACCGACTTCGTCGCTGATCTGGTAATCGTAATCTCTGCCCATACCATCAAGCATATTTTCTGTGCGTTTAAGGACATCCTCATCTCTTAGTTCTATTACGGCAATGAGGTCATAGTCAATTATATGTTTACATATCTGACTCAGTTCTTTGTCGCTCCTGCTGTTGCTGAATATCCTTATATTCCAAGATGCCAACTTGAATGCCCCAACATCTGCAGAAGGTTTGGCTGTTTCTTTTGGTTTGGTTGATTCTGTTACTTTAGGTTTTTTCTGTGTAGGTTCTTCTTTTTCTGGAACAGTGTAGTAATTGTAATAGACATAAAGCCCCAAAGCTATCAAAAGCAATACAAATACAAAAAAAGAAAATTTCTTCATTTTATTTTTACCCCTTTTTACCTTTTTTTACCTCATAGAGTTCCCATGTTTCTCCCTGCCAAACACCGCCATCATTTTTAGAATAAGCTATCCAGCTATCAAGTAAATTCCATTGAAATTCATCACTTAATACCGTTTTTTCGTTTTGCACAAGCCCTTGTTGTAGTAAATATGCAACTTGGCGATCTTCTGAGATAAATTTACGGATAAGATCAACCTTTTTCTTTTGCAGATCCGCATCAGTCAATCCTTTATAAAATTCTCGAAGCCTATCATTTCTAAGTGGATGACGTTTTGGGTCTGTGTTTTCATTAAACGAATTTGCACCATAGGATGCTGTAAATATGTTCAGATCGTAATGCCTGAAATGCCTTCTTGTCCCAATATAGCAAAACGCTGGTGAACGTGAAAATATCACCGCATCATCATCAAGCACCTTTGACACTTGATTTGAGAGATATGCTAGACTTCGTGAAGGGAAATCCGATACAATGCCCTCAACTGCTGATCTTGTATCCCAATAAGTAACTAATATTACAAGTCCAGATAAAACTGTATATACAAGTGTTTTTCTGATCCATGATTTACAGGGCTTGTCCATAAGAGCAAATGCAGAACCAACAAAGGCAGGAAATGTCGCAATCAGAAACCTGAAATATGCCATGCCATTCGGCGCCCAATAATATGAGGCATAAAGAACAAATAACGGAATAACCCAAAGTACAACCATAATGCTTTCGCCTAATGTTAAGGCAAGAAACATCCCCGCAAAACCTATCGGAAAAAGCATAAATAAGGCTGTATAATTAAACCCATTGGCTAATATGCGAATATTGTTGGAAATATTCTTCCATTTGAAAGCGAGTTGCTCCCCGCTGAGACCGTATCCTGTAACAAAAGGTGAGTCATATATAGCCCAATTATATATAGCAAGTATTAAAGGGAAAATACAATAACAACCGATAAGAACCGCACTATCTTTTAATGGAAGTGGCTTTTTTAATTTATGATATTCTATCCACTTTAAAACAACCGAAGTAATCAAAACTGTAACCATCAAAAACGAAGCATGACGAACCGTTATAGCATATCCCAATAAAAGTCCTGCCCAAATGTTTGAAAATTTGCCAACGCCTCTTTTCCATCTCCATAGAAAAAACATGCCCCATACTGCAAAGCATAAATCTGTCGCATGTGTAAGCAAATAATTGCAGTAAACCAGTATCATACCATTAATCGCAAGCAGAAACACGCCAAAAAGAGATGATACCCTAGACATCCACATACGAAACAACAAAAAAGAGCCAATTAATGCCAATCCACCCATAATTGGGCTGACCCAAAACATGGCTGTATCACCACCTAGACGATATGCAAAAGACATAATAAATGGATAGCCCGGGGCAAACTTTGGCGAGATACCTCCCTCTTTGTTTTCGACCCATACGTGAGATTGATACATAAATGGATCATCATCTTTTACCGCTAATGGCTTGAATTCTGCCATGCGTTTTGCAAGCCATAAATAACCATCAGGATCGACTTCCTGATATGCAGACGTAAAGTTTGTTATTTGTATATAAGCATATATGCAGACTATAATTATAAGAAAGATGTATGAAATTATATCTGGTAAATTCTTTTTGCAGAAAAATTGTTTTATCTTTTGTAATACTATCATTGTCCTATACTCATCTTGCTTTGTAAATATCACCTTTCCAGTTTATCTTACGAATAAATAAAGCCATAAAACTAGAAACAGCGCTATAAAATATCATGAATAATTCATATAAAACGAATGTTTTTAATAGATCGAGCCTTTGAAACTCTCTACATATACGCCAACACCTTATAAAATCAATCAATGATTTGACGATGAACGCTATCAAGACAGGCAAAGCAAGCGATTCTACAAAGAAAGCTGTAGGTATTGTAACTATGAGACATAAATGATACAAAAAGATAACATAAAGAGGAAGTAAAATCCATGATCCGCTTGCATATCCACCAATTGTCCAGCGTATTCGTTGAGCAAGGAAGGCTTTTAGGCTTTTTTCGGCAGATGTCAAAACAAGTGCGTCTTTGTCATATATAACGGTTGTTTGCCAACCAGATGATTTGGTTATAGATTGAACCAAACGTGAGTCCTCTGTTACAGTAAAACCAAGTTTTTTATAGCCTTCCTTACCAAATAATTCATTGCGATAAGACAAGTTGCTACCAGCACAACCTGTTGGTGTATCCAATCCAATTGACCCACCAGCAGAATCCATCAAAAACAGCATGTCCAGCGATTGCATATCAGCAAAAACCGAATGTGAACCATCTGTAAAATGCCCATGAAATCCTATGACCAGACCAACTTTCTGTGAAAAATATGATGCTGTTCTGCGTATCCATAAAGGCATAGCAACGCAATCTGCGTCGATATTCATTATGATTTCGCCTTTACATAACTTTAATCCCTCGTTTATAGCATTTTGCTTACCTGTTAGCCCTGATACGTTTTGTTCTATGTTAATGCTTTTTATGCTGTAATTTTCCTTATAATGCCTAATTATATCAGGTGTTTTATCGGTAGATCGATCATTTATGGCGATTATTTCATATTTATCATTAGGATAATCCTGAGCTAATAGAGAATCAAGGCAATTAGCTATGTTTTTTTCCTCGTTCTTTGCGGGAACGATTATTGAGACATAAGGCATTTGCTCTATTATCACTGTCCTTTTTTTCAATCTCAAAACACCAATAATCAAGACTATCGACACGATGAGATAGAGAAAAGTTAAAGATATGAGAATAGCAGAGAAGATCAAAATCAACCAAAAGACTCCTTTAATTGACAATCATAAATAATATTGATATTATATGAAAATAAATAAGCCTTGCTTATGGTATCATAATAATCAAACAAAATCAACGTTTTTTGGGAAGGAAATGAAATGAAACCATTTTGGACTGGAAATATTATTAAAGGTGAAAGCCTTTTTTTCATAAAGGACAATGATGAGCTTCCAAAAGATAGCCTTTTGTTTATTCCAGAAGACATTATATTTCTTAAAAGCGCAACTGGTGAAATAACCTATGAAGAAGGCATTGATTTTATACTTAGCTCTAAAAAAATTATATCTTTGCCAACAGAATCAAGGATACCTTTTAAGACAGCCCAAGAGATGAAGCCTGATCCGAACTCCCCACAATCAATAGCAGGATGCCGTGATGGTGAACATCATTTATTGTTTGGCGAAGGACATTTTTTTCATGACCTTCAGGTTGAGGTAACTTATAAACACAAGGGAAATGAATGGACTGAACCAATTCCAGAATATTCACTAGATAAACTACCGAAATTGCAGAATAGGCTATTAAATGAAAATCCATTCAAAGTTGTGCTTTTCGGAGATAGTATATCCGCCGGTGGTAATGCTTCTGGATTTACTGGTGCAAAGCCTTTCATGCCTCCCTATGGCGACCTCGTTGTTAATGAGCTAAAAAGATTTTATGGGTGTGAGATCGAATACAAAAATCATTCTGTTGGTGGGACAGCCTCGGAATGGGGCTTGCAAAATATAGGTATTGTTGCCGATGAAAAACCTGATCTTGTTATAATCGCCTTTGGTATGAATGACGCAAGCGGGAGGGTTACACCTGAACGATACAGGATGAATATACAAAATCAGATGGATGCTATTAAAGAAGTCAATTCTGATGTAGAATTTATATTAGTTTCTACAATGATAGGTAATCCGGAATGGACAGCATCTTCACCTGACCTTTATCCGATATATAGGGATGAACTTAATAGTTTATGCAAAGAAGGAGTAATACTTGCAGACATAACAACAATATGGACAGAGATTTTGAAACATAAGAGTTATGCTTCACTCACAGGCAATGGTGTCAATCATCCTAACGATTTTGGTCATCGTATATATGCGCAAGTTATACTTGCCCTTTTAATACCCTCACAGATATAATAGGTCTATACATTTTGGCTTGAAAGTTCTATGATAATCTGTTAATCTCAAATAAATCCAAAACTAAATAATGAAACCTAAACGGAGGAAAATATGAAGCACTTGAAATGGGGAATTATTGGAACAGGAATGATCGCAAACAGCTTTGCAAGGAATCTAAAAACTACTGATAAAGCAACATTATTGGGTGTTGCTTCAAGGAGTCTGGACAAGGGAAAAGAATTTGCTGGAAAATATGATATACCAAAAATTTATGGCTCTTATGATGAGTTATTAAGAGATAAAGAAATCGATGCAATATATATATCACTACCAAATCATCTACACAAAGAATGGTCTATCAAATGCGCTCAAGCAGGAAAGCATATTCTATGTGAAAAACCGATCACTGTAAATGTTGGTGAACTTGAGGAAATTCTTGATGCTGTAAAAAAATGTGATGTTTTCTTTATGGAAGCGTTCATGTATCGCTGTCATCCACAATGGACAAAGATTAAAAAGATTATAGCTGATGGGACTATTGGAGAAGTCAGAGCAATAAAATCAACTTTCTCATATAATATGGGCATGAATCTTGAAAATATCCGTATGTCAAATCCTGCTGCGGGTGGTGGACTTATGGATGTTGGCTGTTATTGTGTTTCATTCTCAAGACTGATAGCAGGTGAAGAACCAATAAAAGCTAATTGTGTTGGATACATTGGCAAACAAAGCAGAGTTGATGAACAAACCGCAGGGATACTAATGTTTCCTTCTGGTGCTGTTGCGTCTTTTGAATGTGGAACTCAAGTTAATATTCCAACAAATGCTCAGATATTCGGTAGCAAAGGGTCAATATCAATAGAAAATCCTTGGTTTGCGTCAAAGGGAACGACAAAGGTTACTGTTAGAGCAGATAAAGAGGAAGTCTTGACAATAGATTCAGACGAAGAGCTTTATGCAAAAGAAGCCCTTATGGTTGCAGAATACCTAGATGCAAGGCAAACGCCTGCAATGAGTTGGAATGATAGCCTAGGTCAAATGCGAACCCTTGATATGCTTAGGGCTGATATGGGGCTTGTCTTTGATGTAGAAAAATAGAGGTGAATAAAAATGGAAGATAATAAAGATGAAGAACAAATAAAACCAAGAGCCTTTGAAACATTAGAAGAAAGAATGGTTAAACGTAGAAAAAAGGCTTCTATTGGCAAATTGATAACTTATATAATAACGCTTATACTTGCCTTAATCATTCTTTTCTGGCTTAGAAGCGTTGGCAGATTTTAGGTTGGTGAGGTATCTTTTATGAACAACATAGGTAGGAATATAATTATGATATTGTTGGGTTGTTTTGCATTTATGATTGCGGGCATGACTTCAGGCTCGGAAGCGATAAAGAAGGTTCTGAATAATGGAATGATAATTATTGTAAAGGAAAATCACTCTGCTCCAGTGGTTAGTTTGCACGCATACGCAAGGGCAGGTAGCATATACGAGGCTGAGTTTATGGGTAGAGGTATATCCCATAATCTTGAGCATCTTATGAGTAATGGAACACAAAAAAGGACTAAACAGGAAATAAACAGAATAATAGAAGAGATCGGAAACGGTTCAAACGCATACACAACAAAAGATCATGCCTCATATTTCATTACAACAGCAAGCGCATATTTTGATATTGCCCTTGACGTCCTTTCCGATTATATACAAAACGCTGCGCTTATCCAAGAGGAAGTTGATTCAGAACGTGGAGTCATACTTAACGAAATAAATATGCGAGATGATGATCCTGATAGCGAATTATATGAGATATTCAGTGATACAATGTTTCCTAATCATCCAATAGGTGTCCCAGTTATCGGATATAGAGAATTATTTGAAAAAACAACAAGGGATGATCTTATTAAATACTATAAGCGTATGTATGTTCCAAATAACATGATATTTGTAGCGGTCGGTGATTTCGATGCACAAGAAGCCCTAAATAAGATTGAGTCTGCGTTCAAAGATGCAAAGCGTGGTCCTTTGCCTAATATAAGCCTTCCTCCATTACCTAGTCAAGTATCAAAAAGATATACTGAAAAAGAGATGGATATTCAGATTGCATATATGATGATGGGTTTTCCTACTATTAGCATAAGCCATAAAGACCTTTATCCGCTTGATGTCCTTGCATTTATAATGGGTGAAGGCAGAAGTTCAAGGCTATACAGAAAAATAAAAGATGAAAAACAATTAGTATATGCTATAAGCGTAGGGTCACATACGCCTTCCTATGATGGCGGGTATTTTGGGATTCAGGCAGTTCTTGATCCAGACAATATCGTTGAGGCAGAAAAGGCAATATTAGAGGAACTATACAAGATAAAGACTGAATTAATAACTGATGAGGAACTAGAAAAAGCAAAACAACTAAAAGAAAGCGAATATATATTCTCCCAACAAACGATGGAGAGTCAAGCAGAAATACTTGGTATTGATCAGCTTTCAACTGGTGATATGAATTTCAGCAAGCGTTATCTTGAAGGCATAAAATCTGTGAGAAAAGAAGATTTAATGCGCGTTGCAAATGAATATTTCCATGATGATAAACTAAATGTTGCGGTAATCAAACCAAAATTACAAACAGAGGAAACATCCGCTAAAATAGAGAAAGAAGTCTCTGATTCATCTATCAAGAAAATTATGATTAATAAGAATCCTGATCCTGCAAGTTCACAAATTGAAGGAATAACCTTGCTTGTGAAGGAAAATCATTCTATCCCAATAGTTTCAATGCACGCATTGTTTTTGGGAGGGGTTAGATTTGAGGATGAAAGCAACAACGGGATATGCAAGTTTATGACAGATATGCTGACAAAAGGGACAAAAACACGAACTTCTCAGCAGATAGCAGAGGAGGTTGAATCTATTGGCGGTTCAATCGGCACTATTAGTGGAAATAACAGCTTCAGTGTTTCTGTAAGCGTTCTTAAGCGTGATATTGACAAAGGATTAGATATACTTTCGGATGTAATAATAAATCCATCTTTTGCCCCTGAAGAGATAGAAAAAAAGCGAAAAGAACTACTCGCTAGCATTAAAAGGCAAGAGGACGATCCATTTACACTTGCAGGGAAACTTTGCAGGACAACGCTTTTCAAAACTCATCCATATAGATTCCAAACAATAGGTTCTGAAGATACGATTAAAAAAATTACTCAAAATGACCTTAAAGGCTTTTATGACAAATATATTCTCCCAAATAATATGGTTTTGGCTGTTTTTGGTGATATAGATGCAGATGAAATCACGGCAAAAGTTGAGAAGGCTTTTGAGAAATTCGAATATAAAAAACTTGAGACACCGGAAACGCCCGTAGAGCAACCGATTACATCTGTTAGAGAGGCAGAAGCCCAAAAAGATATTGCTCAAGCGGTTGTATACATCGGTTTTCCGGGAATGACAGTTTATAGCGAAGATCGTTATCCAATGCAGGTTTTGGATGCTATTCTATCTGGCGTTGGCTATCCCGGTGGAAGGCTTCATGAGAGGCTAAGATCAAATCAGCTAGTATATGTTGTTCATGCGGTTAATCAGGAAGGATTAGAACCTGGAATGTTCGTTATATATGCGGGAACAACACCTGACAAGCTAGATACAGTTATGGACATTATTAGAGAGGAGATCGAAAACTTGCAGGAAGAACTTATTTCTGATGAAGAACTTGAAAGAGGTAAGAAGATGTGTATTTCAGCCAAGCAAATAGGTCTGCAAACCAATTCTGATCAGGCTTTCACAGCAGGACTAGATGAATTATATAGGCTTGGATATGACAATATTCAACGATTTGAGGAAAATATAAACACAGTTACAAAAGAGGATGTTAAGCGTATTGCAGAAAAATATCTTCAGCTTGATAAATGCGCCATCGCTGTTGTTAAACCGAAAGAATGATAATTTGGTTGACGCATAAATCTTGGTATGCTATATTTATTCGCTGGAAAATATATATTGTAGCCTAAGCTTTTAGCTTGGATTTTCAAAAGGCTTAAAGCACGGGCTACTATCATTTAAACTTTAAAAATTAATCTGCTCAACTGTCAGTGAGGATAAATGAATATAGAAAAAAACTATCGAGGTGTAACACTTCGTTCCTTATTGATTGCATTTATATTAATACCAATAAACTGCTATTGGGTTATTGAAATGGAGGTAATCAGATATTCTGGTCATCCAGTCACTATTTCAATATTTTTTAATGTCATATTTAATTTATTTGTCCTTATCGGATTGAACCTTATATTAAAGCGTATCTCACCAAAATTTGTATTATCTCAAAGTGAACTTTTAGTAATATATATAATGCTTTCTCTTGCATCTGGTATCGCTGGGCATGATATGCTTGAGATATTAGTTCCGATGCTTGGACATGCCTATCGTTTCGCAACACCTGAAAACGAATGGTCAGAACTCTTTTTTAATTACCTTCCCGGTTGGTTGACTGTAACTAACGAATCTGCTCTTAGTGGTTATTATAATGGAGATATAAGCCTTTATTCGTGGCAACAGATCAGGGCATGGCTACCTGCTGTGCTATGGTGGAGTGGATTTATTGTTGCGCTTGTTTTTGTCATGCTTTGTATGAATGTAATAATAAGAAGGCAGTGGACACAATCGGAAAAACTGAGCTATCCAATTATTCAGCTTCCACTTGAGATGACAGAACCAAATTTTAAGCTATTTAAGGCTAAAACCCTATGGATCGGTTTTGCTGTTGCGGCGTTGCTCGATACGATTAACGGGCTTAACTCAATATATCCTGCTATTCCGATGATACCGATCAGGGTTCGCAATATCGCTGTCTTTACAGAAAAGCCTTGGAACTCTATGGGTTCAATCCCTATATCTTTTTACCCATTTGCCATTGGTCTTGGTTTCTTTATACCTCTTGATCTTGCCTTTTCGTGCTGGTTTTTCTTCTGGTATTGGCGATTGCAGAACGTTGTCGGAACGGTGCTTGGTTTGAGGAGTTTACCCGCATTTCCATATACCAATGAGCAGGCTTCGGGTGGATATATTGCACTTGCAGTGCTTGCTTTGTGGATAAGTAGGAATCATTTGAAGGACGCTTTCAAGAAAATTATTGGATATAAGAGCAAAATAGATGATTCTGATGAACCAATGAGTTATCGTTCTGCTGCAATAGGTGCGCTTATTGGCTTGGCGTTTATATTCTTTTTTGCATCAAAATATGGTGCTTCATCTCTTATATATAAATCTGTCGCTGGCATGTCAACATTTGTAATGATAGTATTTTTCGCCATCTATTATGCGATCTCGATAGCTATTGCGCGTATGAGGGCAGAACTTGGAACACCTGTCCATGACCTTCACTATGCAGGACCCGATCAAATAATGGTGAGATTTTGGGGAACAAGAAAACTCGGTGTTGGTAATCTGACATTTTTCTCTTTATTCTGGTTCATCAATCGAGCATATAGAAGCCATCCAATGCCACATCAGCTTGAAGGATTTAAGTTAGCAGAAAGGACGAAGACTAGCACTAAAGGACTTGTTTTTGCAATGATGTTTGCTGTCGCATGGGGGTCTTTATCTGCTTTTTGGGCGTTGATAGACAGGGGCTATCGTCTTGGAATGGAAACTAAGGCTTATTGGCCATCTTTATCAGCATTTGGCAGAGAGCCTTATGATAGGCTACAAAACTGGATGACAACACTTTCTAGCATTGATATTCAGCAGTCCATATTTACCATTGTTGGCTTTTTCTCTACGATATTCCTGATGATTATGAGAATGAAGTTTTTCTGGTGGCCCTTCCATCCTGCGGGATTTGCAATAACTACAAGTTGGGGAATGAACGTAATTTGGTCATGCCTTTTTGTCAGTTGGCTTTTGAAATTGAGTATATTAAAATTTGGTGGACTCAAATTACATCAAAGGGCGATTCCTTTCTTTCTTGGTCTTATACTTGGAGAGTTTACCGCAGGGAGTCTATGGTCACTGTTGGGCATAGCCCTCGGAATACAGACTTATGGATTCTGGGTGTAGGAATAAGACAATAAGACTATGGAACAATGGATAAAATGAATGACCTTTTTGATAGAACTGAATATCATATATACGTTGATGGCTCAAAACTAAATGGCATAGTTGGATATGGAGTCGTTATTTTAAAAGATGGAGAAGTTATAGAAGAAATTAATGGCATAGTTCCTGATTGTGATGTTCAGGGAACGGATCAGGTCGCAGGTGAACTTTATGCTGTCCGAAAAGCTATTGAATGGTGTCAACGAAATTCTGTTTATTATGTAACAATATTTTATGATTATGAAGGAATAGAAAAATGGGCAACAGATGATTGGAAAACTAATAAGAACATAACTCAGGAATATGCAGAATTTATCCGTTCATCAGGTATATCAATCAAATGGCAAAAGGTTACCAGCCACACCGGAAACATCTGGAACGATAGGGCAGACGAACTTGCAAAAATAGCTACCGATGACAAGCGAATAGATGAAACGCCTATAGACCTAAAAGCAGAATCGGATAGTTTTATTAAATTCTTGGAAAGTCAAGGCTTTAAGGCAATTTTGAGAGGTATATATAACCAAAACTGTTCAAAGATACAAATTTCAGAGAATGGTGCTGAACTTGGATTTATAAATATATATAATACAAAAAAAGAGGGGCTTTTGCCGAGATACCATGAGTTAAAAGACAAATCAAATGTGGCTAGGTTTGATTCTATATGGCAAGATTACCGCAATTGTAAGAAGCAACTATCTTTGTTTTGATGAAGGGGATGATGATGTTGCTGAAAGTCAGGAGAAATGATCTTTGTCCTTGTGGTAGCGGAAAAAAATATAAAAAATGCTGTATGCCAAAAGATGAAGAACAAGAACTAGCAAAACTGGAAAAAAAAGGAAATTTATCAGAGGAAAAAGAAAAAAAACACGCAAAAGCAGATGAAATCGATAATAATTTACATAGAGCATATAATCTATTAGATGAAGGCGATTTTATCCATGCAGGCAGGGCATTTAAATCAGTTGTGCTTATGGACAGAAGCAACTATAAAGCATTAACAGGTTATGGAAAATGTCTTGCAGAAACGGGCATGATAGAGGAAGCCTGTAAGTATTTTGAAAAAGCATTGGAGATAAATCCTGATTATACACAAGCAAGCCTAAATCTTGCATTGTATAGGAGAAAAAATATCTGAACCAAATATATTAATTTAATTTTTACCATTAAGGCATAATATAAAATACAGCATTGCTTTAATAATTTCAGTATAGTATAATTTGCACGTTAAAGAAATTGATTTATTCTAAAAATAAATCATAATAATTATGAAAAATATCGTTCTTTGTGTTAATTAATCCATAATCAAATGGAGGTAAAAATGAGCAAAAAACCAAACCTGCTGTTCTTTGGTATTGATAGCCTTCGAGGCGATCACATGAGTCTTTATGGTTATCATCGTTTGACAACACCACATATTGATAAATTTGCTTCAGAAGGTTCTGTATTTGAACATTGTTTCAGTCCAAGCGTTCCGACAACTCCCGGTTATTCTTCTATGTTAACAGGTCTGGACTGTTTCGGAACAAATGTAGTTGCTCTTGGTCATCGTGGCGACATCGCCCCGGGACATAAAGGCTTACCCGAAATTTTAAAAGAAGAGGGATATAACACAACAACTGTTGCTTATGGTTTCAGGGGATTTGATACTAATCTTAATTATTCTGGCTGGGGTCCTGGTGAAGATGGAAGAAGCCATAAAGCTGAGCAACTTAACGCAACAGCAATTCCAGAATTGAAGCGTTTAGCAAACGAAGACAAGCCCTTCTTTCTTTTCTTGAGACACATGGATCCACATACTCCTTATCTTCCACCGTGGCCTTTTGAAAGGATCTTCTATGGAGGAAATGAATTTGATCCAAATAATGATTCTCTAAAAGAACTTTATGATTTTAAACCGTTCAGAGATTATTTTATTAGCTGGTTTCCCCCCGGATTGACCGATAAAGAATATGAAATAGCGCAATATGATGGTGCAGTAGCATATATGGATTCATGTATCCAGAATATCTTTTCAACGCTAGAAGCGTTGGGATTAGAAGAAAACACATTAGTTGTTATAACTGCAGATCATGGCGAAACGCTTGATGAGCATAGCTGCTATTATGACCATCATGGTATATATGAATGCACTCTGACAATACCACTAATATTTAGGTTTCCGGGACGTGTGCCTGCTGGTAAACGATTCAGTGATTATACACAACATAAGGATATAGTTCCTACGATCCTTGAAATTATGGGTATCGATATAGATCAGCATTTTGACGGAAGAAGCCTTTGTCCGCTTATGCGTGGTGAGTATCGTGAGCCTGAACCAGAGTTTTATATAACTGAATGTACATGGATGCGCAAACACGGATGGAGAACTCCTGAATGGAAACTCATCCATGCCCTAGAACCTGATTTCCATTTCAAGCCTGAGATAGAATTATACAATCTTATCAAAGACCCAAAAGAAAATAATAACTTGGCAGATAAAGAACCCGGTATAGTCGCAATGATGGAAGAACGCATGAAACAGCACATTGCAAGGCGTGAAAAAGAAACTGGTCGTCCAGCACCGATTTATCATAATTTCCTTGCAGGACGTAATGAACCCTTCAAGAGTTCAGAAGAAGCATATAATACTCTTCATATAGGCGATCCAGAAGCGGCAAGAAAATTACAAGAAAGAATTCAAGAAAGGGAAAAAAAGGAAAAAGAAGGTAAATAAATCCTTTTCAAGGTTTATTAATAATTTTGTAACAATAGTGGTGTATTGCAATATGCCACTATTGCGAAATTATTGTGATTTTGATTGAGATATAAGATTTTGCCATATTTGTTTTGTCTGATTAACCGCATCAGATATTGAGGAAGTATTGTCTATAATATAATCTGCATAAGCCATTTTTTCCTTATATGACATCTGCGCTCTGACACGAGCCAAAGCATCTTCTTCTGAAAAACCTCGTCTCATAAGCCTTTCAACTTGCATTTCTTCATCTGCAATAACAAGTACAATCACATCAACAATCTTGTCCATATTACATTCAATCAACAAAGCGGCATCAAGGACAACTATGTCATTTTTCAATAATTCCTCTTTAATTCTCTGATCTGCATATTTTATTAATGGTGGGTGGACGATATTATTTAGGACATCAAGATAGTTGGGATTTGTGAATACTAAGCGCCCTAATTTGCCTCTATCAATCTCCATTTTTTCGTTGAGTATGCCAGCACCAAAGCTATAAACAAGACATTCATATACAAATAAGTCGCTTTTAAGGACATAATGACCCAAAGAATCGAGATCGATTATTGTTGCACCGAGTTCACTAAAGACTTTTGCAATCGTTGACTTTCCTGAAGATATTCCGCCTGTTAATCCAATAAGCATTTTTTTAGGTTATCAATGTGATAAATAGAGATATTTTATTGCAAAATAACTAATTTTCCTTATATATTACTGCGGAAAAATATCCCACCACCCCATCAGATTTATTACCTGTAACATCCCCTGAGTTAGCATATTTTAATATCTTTATTTCATTAGCACTGAGAGATTGGGCAACCATAAGAGTTGTTAAAACTGCACCCGCACCGCATAATTCTGCTTCGCCTGACATCAGATCATCCTGCAATTGATCAATATCCATGCGTTTAATGCTTGTTAATGCAACATCATCCATACTAACCGCTTCTTTGTAGGAATGATAATGAGACATATCTGTGCTTGCGACTATCAAGACATTTTTTTCTTTAATTGATGTAGTAATTGCGTTACTTATTGCTTGTCCTATCGCATTATTCCAGTTTCGCATGAGTATTGGAACAATCTTGAACTCTGGCAAAACAACCTGTAAAAAAGGCACTTGCACCTCAAGCGAATGTTCTAAAGCATCTGCGTTTGGATGTATCTCAAATAAATCAGTCTGATCCATTAATGCAGATGCCAGTTCTTCATCAATTTTTACTATGCCGAGAGGGGTTTCATAAGCACCAGAATTAAGAATATTTACACCAGCAAAAGGCACACGATGACTAACACCCAACGCTATTACAGAATCAAAAGTCATACCTTCAATCTGTTTATAAGCATAACTAGCAACCTGACCAGAATACATATATCCAGCATGAGGCACAATAAGGGCAACAATCTTACCATCAATTTGAACTTTCTCTACATTTGCCAGATAGCTATTTATATCTCTTCTTAGTGTTGATGACGAACTGGGATAGAAGGTCCCTGCAACAGCAGGTCGTCTTATCCCGCCTTGATTATGGTCTGAAAATATATTCATTGTGCCACCTCGCTTATTAAATAACGTAAGAATTTATATTTACCACCAAGACACAAAGGCACGAAGCAGGAAATAAGATTGAAGCTTTAACGTTGCAAGAAAGGATTTAATCTCTAATTCCCTGTGGGACTTTGTGTTTTTAGTGTCTTTGTGGTTCATTCTTATATCGAACTGACGTTAAATATATAGATAAAAGACTTTGCTGTTATGATATTTTAATAGGTTTTCCAAATATCCCTTGATCGCATCCTGAATATTTTCCAAAGCGTCTTTTATGGTGTTGCCTTGCGAGATACGGCAGGGCAAAAAAGGACACTCCGCAACAAAAATACCATCTTAATTTTGCTGAATTAATATTCTGTAACACATAAATATCACGTCCTTAATAAAATTAGCTAGAGAACTTCGCAACAGTCTCCGAAACCTTATCAAAATCAGGTTTTAATGCTGGATATAAGGAACGATATATTCCAAAATACTCATCATAAACCTTAACATTGGCTTCAATTGGTTGAGTTGTTGATGTTATTTCAACGAGTTGGTCTGTCGCTTCCTCAATGCTGGGATATACATTCGCACCAACACCTGCAAGTATCGCTGCGCCAAAAGCAGGACCTTCTGCGATATTGATCGTAACAACCTCAGACTTGTAAATATCAGCCTGCATCTGTCGCCAGAACTCACTCCTTGCACCTCCACCAGTAGCGCGTATTTGACCCGTATTTAGTCCCAAAGCCTTGATAATCTCTAGTGAATCTCTCATTCCATAGGTAACGCCTTCCATGACCGCCCTGATGATATGCTCTTTTTTGTGTCTGAGAGTCAGCCCAAAGAACACGCCCTTAGCATTAGCGTCGCCATGAGGAGTTCTTTCACCTATTAGATACGGCAAAAAGATAAGTCCTTCACAACCTGCATCAGCCTGAGATGCTGATTTTGTGAGAATCTCGTAAGGATCAACACCAATCTTTTTTGCCTGTTCGACCTCTTTTTCTGCTAATGTATCCCTAAACCACCTGAAAGCACCACCAGCTTGAAGCATAACGCCCATGATATACCATTTATTAGGGACACAATGGCAAAATGTATGCGCTCTAAGACTTGGATCAACTTCAGGTGTATCAGTAGGAGTCAGCATCGTTCCCGATGTTCCGATACTTGCAGATGTGCGTCCTGTTACGACAATTCCGTTTCCGACTGCTGTGCAGGCATTATCAGCACCACCGCCTACAACAGGCGTTCCCACCTTTAATCCTGTCATTTCAGCGACTTTTGGGGTGATTTTACCACAAACGTCTATTGATTCATAACAAGGAGGCATTATATCCATTGAAACGCCTAATTTGTCAAGAACCTCCTGTGACCATTTTCTATTACGAACATCAAATAGTATCGTTCCCGCAGCATCGGACATCTCCGAAGCGATCTCGCCTGTAAGACGGAATCTGACATAATCCTTTGGAAGCATCATCTTGTATATTTTATCATATATATCAGGCTCATTATCACGGACCCATATCAATTTCGGTGCTGTAAAGCCCTCCAAAGCAGGATTACAGGTGTTTTTAACAAGCAAATCTCTGCCAACTGTTTCGGTTATATAGCGACATTGCTCGGTTGTCCTGACATCACACCATAGAATAGCTGGTCTTAAAACTTCATGATCCTTATCTATTAAAACAAGCCCGTGCATCTGACCTGAAAGACCAAGCCCTTTAATATCTTCAGCCTTAACTTTTGAATCTTTTATGACCTTACTGATTGAATTAACAGCTGCACGCCACCAATCTATCGGGTCTTGTTCTGCCCATTTTGGTTTTGGAGTGCTGAGAGGATATTCTTCAAGTGCGCTTGCGATTAATTTTCCGTTTTTATCAATAAGGATAGTTTTTGTTCCTGTTGTTCCAACATCAATACCAATTAAATATTCCATAAATTTCCTCCACAAAAATATTTAGAATTAGTTAATTATGTAATCCAGAGGATTCACTTTTTGCCCGTTTTCTCTAACTTCGTAATGCAGATGGCTTCCTGTTGATCTGCCAGTATTACCCACGTAACCAATCAAATCGGCTCTTTTAACCCTTATTCCTGTAGTTATTCCATTAGCAAAGCTATTTAAGTGACCATAAATCGTTCTATATTTTTCTCCATGACTTATAACAACAAAATTGCCGATAAACTGATTGTATCCACATCCTGTTATTACACCATCAGCGGTTGCAATTACTGGTGTTCCTATAACAGCTGGAATATCCAATCCGCCATGTTGTTCCCATTGAGCAGTAAATGGGCTTACTCTCAATCCAAATCCGCTACTTACTTGATATTGATTGCCCGGATCAACTACAATTGGACATATAGAAGGTATTTCAGCTAATCTGGCAAATTTTGAATTAGCATTTTTTAAGAGGTTTTTTAGATCAGATTTTAATGATATGGCTTCCCTTAAAGCAAAATCTATATTGTCTTTTAAATCTCCAATAGACTCATCCGAGATTTCAAAAATATCTTTTTCGATACCAATGTCTTCGGGACCTCCTTCACCTGCCATATCCTTATTTTCTGTTACGATAATTCCATTAAATCCGAGTATTGTCTTGACATCTTTACAACTCTTTCGAACATTGCTTAATTCAGATTGAAGTATCTGAAAATCATTCTGCAAAGCTTCATATTTTTCAATAGCAATTTTGGTTTCTTTGGCTTGTTTTTGAAAGGCATTCCATACATTAATTGAGGCAATACCAATACTTATAGTAATAAAGGATATAATGGCTATTGATACAAAAATAAGATTGGTTTTAGAGATCGAAAAAGACTTTGTTGGACGACCCAAAAAAGATATAATTGCTATCGTATATATTTCTTTTTTCATAACCTAATTTCTCCGGATTAATAGCACTTTAATATATGATAAGCTTTTGCTATTAGACGTATTTTGATACATATTGTTTATCAAACCTATATTTTAAGAGTGCTTTGGAGTATAGCATAGTTGATTTCTGTTGTCAACAAAAGATTGGTTTCTGATTCGCCCTCAGTTTTTATATGATATAGAAATCATAGGTGTTAGAGTATGAGTATGTAAGAAAGTATTGGAAATAAGCAAAAAAATAGCATATCCAGTTATTTTAATATAAACATAACATTGGAGGATATGCTATGAAGAAAAGAATTAATCCTGACAGAATAATACAAATAATCCAAGAATATTTCAAGGATTCTCTGAGCAAACCAAATCTCAAAAACCTATCTCTAACCACAATAGCAATGGCAAAGTCAGATAGAATGAAGATAAACGAAATAGCAAGAAATCTGCCTGTTGATGTTGGCAATCAAAAGGCAAAACAGACAAGGTTACTTAGATTCCTGAATAATGTCCTTCCAGTAACAGATATGATGTTGTCATGGTCAAACTTGGTGTTTCAAAGAGTCTATAATAGAAACTGTGATGATACTATCATTATTCTGGTTGATGGCGTCAACCTTATGTATGGTTACAAAGCATTTGTTGCTGCGATACCTTTCAGAAAAAGGGCAATACCCATAGCATTTAAGGTATATACTAACCAGCAGATAAAGGACATGATATATCAAAGTGAAAACACAATAATATGGAATTTTATTGATACAATCATCGATTGCCTAAAGAGAGTTATGCCCAACAGAAAGGTAATCTTTGTTTTTGACAGAGGATTTGCAGATGAGAAACTGATGAATTATATGAGTCACTTTGACTCAGATTACATCATACGAGTTCCCAAGAATTGTGGGATAGTGGGTATGGAATACAAAGGGAAACTGGCATCATTTTGTCATTTTGGATATTTCAGGGATATGTATTATCACATCAAAAAGCAGGTAAAGGTAAATCTCTATAGTGTCAAGAACCCATCAGATGAGAATTATCCATACTTTGTTGTTTCCAACGTAGACGACAGTTTGGGATTGCTTTACAGGAAGCGAATGCAGATAGAAGAATCGTTTAGGGATATGAAATCTCTGTTTGGATTCAATGATTTGGTTCTAAAGGATACAGAGCAAGATAGATTTGAGATAATATTTCTATTAGTGATAATCAGTCTTGGACTGATACAGATATTATATGAAAAGTCTGGATACAGGTGGTCAAAATATTACATACAATACATCATGTAGAAAGGAATATTCATTGATACGAGTAATCAAAGAGAGATTGAGAGATTCTTGGATTAATCTTCGAATCGATCCATTCTTTACCTTGAATTATGTGTGTTTTTATGAGGTATAAAAAAACTGAGGGTGAATCAGGCTTTTAGTTTTGGGATACTATATCAATATAATAAACAATAGAACTACATATTAAAATACACCAAAAGTATTGTATCATTTATGTTATATTTTTATTATGAAATAGAATAATATCAAATTACGGTAATACATAAGAGAGAGTTATTCGTTATACTAAATAAACGTTTTTAATTAATACTATTCGGAAATAAAAATGTAATTATTTTGGTTAAACTATAATGGATTTGTTATAATTGAAAAAATATCTGTTGACAAATAAGTTCATTTATGGTAACATTTAAAAGTTTTTCAATTTTCAATGCTTATACAAAAAATTAAAGGGAATCAAGCCTGAATAATATAAAATAACAAAAATCCATTGAGTCACACTAATTTAATTCCAACCAATTTAAGCTACATAAATTCCTATTATTAATTTTATAAATATAAGGAAAACTATGTTCTTAATAAAAAATTATATTAAAATATTGTGATTGGGTGCTTGATAACATAAAGCAGAGAGAGTGATTTAGCAATGCAAAGGATGCAATTAGAAGAAGATTACGAAATTGATGAAGATGATGATCATCCCATAATTGATGAGCCATTAGAAGAAGAATCTGACGAGATTATTAGTGCTTTGGATGACTTAGATGAAGATGTAAATATTGTTGATGACCCATCGGAAATATCTAGTGATACAAATCAATATAGCATTCTTACAGATTTGGAAGACTCATCAGAGCAATATGACGATTCTAGCGAGTATATTACGCACTATGAAAATTATGGATTAGAGAGGTCGCTAGCAATATATCTGCGCGAAATTGGACGTCAACCATTACTAACAAAAGATGATGAAATTACGCTTTTTACTCAAGTTGAACAGGGACAAAATATTATAAAACATGCAGTATATGAAACATGTCTTATCATTGATACTGAATCAGAAATCGAGATTGAAAATATATATAAACATGCCGCAGATATTTTAGAAATGATTGATAATATATCATTTCTAAAATCAATTATAAATAATATCGATCATAACATAGACATAACAAGATTACAAATATCAAGATTACTGAAGCTTGCTAAGAAATATTCCTTTGAGATTGTTTCATCTAGACAGAATGATTTAAGTAACGAACAACTACAATCAATGGCAGAATCATCGCTGAATGCTATAATTCAAGAATTAGGTGTTGATGAAGACAAGCTTTGTATTATAAATGATAGAATATGTCAGGGATTCAACATAATAAATTCGGCAAAAAAAAGGATCATAGAGGCGAATCTTCGCCTTGTTGTTAGTATCGCAAAAAAATATGCAGGTGTAAGTCCTACCCTTTCTGCATCTGATTTGATACAGGAAGGGAATGTAGGCTTAATGCAGGCTGTTGATAAATTTGAGTATCAAAAGGGCTATAAGTTTAGCACTTACGCTGTTTGGTGGATAAGACAGTCAATAACTCGTGCAATAGCGAATTATGGTGGCGTTATAAGGTTGCCTGTCCATATAATAGAGAGTAATAAGGAATTAAGGCGCGCTTCTGCACGTGCTGCGAGAAAACTTAGCAGAACCCCAACTGTTGATGAGATCGCTAGACAGATGCAGGTGCGTTCCGAAAAAGTTCAACAACTATTACAGATGCCTAGACATCCTGTTTCCTTAGAAACTCCGGTAGGGACAGAAGATAGTTATCTTGCAGATTTTATTGAAGATGAAAAAGTAGAACATCCTGATAACGAAGCAGCACAAGGTGAGCTACTTGAAAGGGTTGATGAGGTTTTGAGCGGATTATCCGAACGAGAAGAACAAGTTATCAGGCTTAGATTTGGTATCGATGATGGATATGCACATACACTCGATCAGATTGGGCGCACATTTGGCGTTAGCAGAGAGAGAATACGTCAGATAGAAGAAAGGGCATTAAATAAATTGCGTCATCCTGTAAGAATCCGCAAACTCAAAGATTTTCTATAGTTTGATATAATAGCATATGATTAAAGATTTCGAGATTAGTAATAATCTTTCAATCTTTAATCTCAATTTTTATTTTCTTACCGTTATTGAATACTTCTATTTCATTCCAATAGGCACAGTAGTTTTGAAATACACACCGGAGATTGGCAATCAAGTTCTGTCTATTCAAACGAAAAAACTCCTGACGACATGGGTAAATATTGTAGAGACAAGTTTGAAGCTTGTCTCTATGTTTAATAACATCAAAAAAACTAATAGTAACTATTTATTTTTAATATCTTCTCGTTTCCCAAATTTTCTTTCTTCGCCCTTGATTAGTCGTTGGACATTACCTTTATGTTTGTATATTACGATAATAGTAACTACAACAGCCATTATTCGAAGCGACCATATCTCAACACCTTTAAGGGCATAACTTCCATCAGTGATAAACGAAGATAAACAAAAACTGATACATAGAAGTATTGATCCAAGCGAAACATATCTAGTTATCGCTACAGCAATCAGCCAAACTATAAGTGATGCTAATCCAGCAATTGGATAGAGGGCAATAAATATTCCAAGACTTGTAGCGACTCCCTTACCGCCACGAAACTTTAGAAATACCGTCCATATATGACCAATAATAGCGAAAAATCCACAAATAACGGGCATATACACTGATAAAGCATTTTGTTGAATTAATCCCAAACGAGAGATAAATAGAACTGCAATTGCACCTTTTGCCATATCAGCGATAAGCACCAAAAGCCCTGGACCCCAACCGATTAGCCTCAAAGCATTTGTAAAGCCGACATTTCCACTTCCCTGATTTCTGATGTCAATACCTTTTATACCTTTAACGATAATATATGCAAAAGGTATTGCACCTAAAATATAGCTAAGAATTAATGCAATAATAGATAGTATCATAAATCCTCCTTGCTTTTGAGTTTTGCCAGAAATGCAACCCATTCCTCAAGTTGTGGTTTTTCAATTATATCGAAATTTGTCTTTTCCAACTCATTTTCGATTTCAAATGCCTCTTTATCTAAAATGCCAGATAAAATAATCCTACCATTTGATTTGAGATAATCTTTTATATAAGGAAGCATTAAGAGTAAGATTTTAGTATGGATATTGGCAACAATAACATTATAACTTCCTTTAACAGATGATAGCAAATCACCTGTCATAATACTCACTTTATTATAAACTCCATTAAGCCTGCAATTCTCTTTTGCTATCTGGACTGATTGTTCGTCTATGTCTATCGCAACAACCTGTTTTGCGCCAAGTTTCACTGATGCAATAGACAATATACCTGAGCCAGTGCCTATATCAGCGACTTCCTCATTACCACATATTGCCTTTTCTAATAATTCCAAAGAAAGGATAGTAGTTGCATGTTTGCCAGTCCCAAAAGCCATCCCCGGATCGATTTTGATATGGACTTCCTTATCGGAAAAATTCCCTATATCCTCCCATGATGGATATATGATTATTTTTTTACCAACTGACATGGGTTTGAAATTAGCCTTCCAGCTTTCTGACCAATCTATATCATCAATATTTTCAAATGTTATTTTTGATTTTCTGGCTTCTGGAATAATTTCACTCAGCTTATCCAGCGAACTGCGAAGATTAAGGACACGCTCTCCAACTGTATCATCAAGCGGAAAGTATGCGGATACTATGACTTTTCCTTGTGATGATTTGACATCTTCCGCCTGCACTCCTCTGGAACCCATTTCTAAAAAGATATAAGAGATCGCCTCTTCAGCTTCTATTGATGTTTCAACATTTATGCGAACGAGTTTCATTATTTCCTTCCATTTGTAAATATTAAGATAATCAAGTTTTGAGTATTTTAGCATAATAGCAGATAATCATCAAGATTCAGTTTTTTGATTGTATAGGAATTATACTTTTTTTGTATTAATTTAGGAAGACCCTTCACTGCGTTTAGGATGACACGTTGCTGTCATTTTGAGCAAAGCGAAAAATCTTTTTGATTAGAGATATTTTTTATATCACATTTTACATAGATTTTACAATTCTGAAATAATTATGAAATAAACATAAGCTATAATTAAAACTGAAATCAAAAAGATAAGGGTTATTTCAAATACCAACGCATTAATCAAAGAAATTTTAAGTATCGCTGTAAATTGAAAGCGATGCAAAAGGAGAAAATTCAATGGAGAAAAAAGATAAGCAATATGTTCTTGAGATGGTCAAAAAGCATGATGTTAAATTCATCAGGCTATGGTTTACAGATATATTGGGATTTTTGAAGAGTTTTGCCATTACAGTAGAAGAATTAGAAGGCGCTCTCGACGAAGGAATGGGATTTGATGGTTCATCAATCGAAGGATTTGCCAGAATTGATGAAAGTGATATGGTTGCGATGCCCGATCCGAATACTTTCCAATTACTTCCTTGGAGACCAAGAGAACACAGTGCAGTTGCCAGAATGTTTTGTGATATTATAGAACCTGACGGAACTCCATATAAAGGTGATCCACGCAGAGCATTGAAAGACATGCTTAAAAAAGCTAGTGAAAAGGGATATACATATTATGTTGGTCCAGAATTGGAATATTTTTATTTCAAAGATGACAAAGGAACAGAGGTTCTCGACAAGGGCGGATATTTTGACCTTATCCCTTCTGATGTTGCAAGTGACCTTCGCAGAGAAACCGTTTTGGTGCTTGATCAAATGGGTATTGGTGTTGAGTATAGCCATCATGAAGTTGCACCTAGCCAGCATGAAATTGATATGAGATATACAGATGCTCTTACAATGGCTGACAATGTAATGACATATAGACTCGTTGTAAAGGAAATTGCATTAAAAAATGGCGTTTATGCGACATTCATGCCAAAGCCAATATTCGGTGAAAATGGTAGTGGAATGCACGTTCATCAATCACTATTTAAAGGCGAAAAGAACGCATTTTTCGATCCTGCTGGAAAATATAACCTATCAACAACAGCAAAACAATATATTGCAGGCATTTTGAAACATGCCCCCGAAATAACGCTTGTTACAAACCAATGGGTTAACTCATATAAGAGATTGGTGCCGGGATATGAAGCCCCTGTCTATGTTTCATGGGCGCAAAGAAATAGATCAAATCTAGTTAGAGTTCCGATGTATAAGCCGGGACGTGAAAAGGCAACAAGAATCGAGTATCGTTCACCTGACCCATCATGTAATCCATATCTTGCTTTTGCGGTTATGCTTGCAGCTGGTATGGAGGGTATAGAGAAGGGTTATGAGCTAAGAGAACCCGCAGAAGTAAACCTATATGAGATGAGTGAAAAAGAGCGTAAAGAAGCTGGTATTAATACACTACCTGCAAGTCTATATGAGGCAATAACAATTGCAGAAAATAGCGAACTTGTTAAAAAGGCTCTTGGCGAACACATTTTTGAGAAACTAATTGAAAACAAGAAAATAGAATGGGATAGATACCGTATCAGAATAACTGGGTATGAAATAGACAAATATTTGCCCATACTCTAATTGGAAAGTTTAGGTGATTTTGAATTATACTGGATGTTTGCATTTGTCAAGCATCCAGTATTTTCTATATTTAAAAGATGAGGTTAAAATAATGAGAAAATTACTCTTTTTATCCTATGCTTTGCTTATAATGCTGTTAGTATCAATACCAATCGCAAACGCAGAAGGAATAGATACAGGCGATATATCATTTGTGGCGATGGCATCTGCCCTCGTTATGTTGATGACGCCTGCTGTTGGATTCTTCTATGCTGGACTTGTCAGAAGAAAAAATCTTGTTGCAACATTATTTCAAACTGTTGTAATTTTTGCGATAGTTAGTATTGTATGGACTTTATGGGGATATAGTCTTGTATTTGGTAAAAGCTTTAAAGGCATAATTGGTGATTTTTCCTCATTTGCCTTATCTGGGGTAGGTCCAGAACCAGATAGCAATTATGCCCCAACGATCCCATCTCTTTTGCTATATTTCTTTCAACTTAAATTTGCTGCAATTACACCTGCATTAATAGTAGGTGCTATCGCAGAGAGAATAAGATTTAAGCCGTTACTTATATTTATCATACTTTGGACAACTTTGATTTATTCTCCAGTTGCACACTGGGTTTGGAACATGGATGGATGGTTGAGAAAGCTTGGTGCAATCGACTTTGCTGGTGGAACAGTTGTTCATATAACTGCTGGTATATCAGCATTAGTGGCAGCATTGATAGTAGGAAGAAGAAAAGACGCTACCGTTAGTGAATTTTCACCAAATAATATTCCTCTTGTTGTTCTTGGTGCTGCATTACTTTGGTTTGGGTGGTTTGGATTCAACGGTGGGAGTGCCTTATCTGCAAACGGGCTTGCAGTTTCTGCCCTTGTTGTTACTAATATTTCCGCTGCATCTGCTGCGATAAGCTGGATGGCACTTGATTGGATACTAAGAGGCAAACCAACAACAGTTGGCTTATCAATTGGCGCTGTCTGTGGATTGGTGGCGATTACCCCTGCCTCAGGATATGTCGGTGTCATTTCTGCTATTATTATTGGGCTAATTGCAGGTATCGTATCAAACCTTATGGCAAACTGGAGAGCAAGTAGAACTACCCTTGATGATTCTTTGGATGTTTTCGCATGTCATGGAATTAGCGGTATTTGGGGATCAATAGCAACTGGAATATTTGCATCCGTAGCGGTTAATTCATCAGGTCCTGACGGATTAGTTTTTGGTAATCCAAAATTGGTCCTTATACAATTATTGGCTGTTGTGGTTGTTGCTGCATTTACCTTTGTTGGCTCATATCTACTCCTAAAATTCATTAATATCTTTGTAAAATTAAGGGTGAGTCCTGAAGAAGAAGATAAAGGTCTTGATAGAAGCCTTCATGGAGAGAGAGCTTATGTCGGTGATGATGTTGAGGGAGCTATTGACGTCTGATATAATTTTAGGAGGAATAATGCAATGAAAAAAATTGAGGCTATAATACGTCCAGAAAGCCTTAATGGTGTAAAAAGAGCCTTAGATGAGCTTGGCTATCCGGGCATGACTATAACCGAAGTAAAAGGTCATGGAAAACAAAGAGGTGTTGAGCAGATATGGCGTGGACGAACATATAAAGTTGATTTTCTACCAAAAATAAAACTTGAAATAGTAATTGTTGATAATGATCTTCCTAGAATCTTAAATGCAATAGTAAGGGAGGCAAAAACAGGTAACATCGGAGATGGAAAAATATTCATCTATGATGTTATGGATGCTATTAGAATCAGGACAGGCGATAACGGAGATAATGCCATATAGCGATCTGGCTTACGAGTATGGGTTCATAATTTTAATCTGTTTTTGAAAAATAAGTTTCATCAGATTTTGCTATAATAAATACAATGACGGCAAGTGAAAACTATGAACCCATATTACTTTAATTACCATTTAAGTTGAAGGACTTCTCTTTTCACATCAAGGAATCTGAATATACTGTCTTCGTTCTGAATCCAAGTAATATCATTTTCATCAAAGAATTGAAACAGTCTTTTTATCTCAAGGATAAGTTCCACTGGGTCACCAATTGTTTTATGTATTTCGCCACGAATCTTAGCGATTTCAGTATCATTTATCGCAAGTTCTTTCTTTAAACTATTAAACTTCTCTATGAGTTCCATTTCTTGTAATTTTAATTCGTCATATTCATTAGCCATTCCTCTTAAACGTGCATAGCTTTCATTAAGAAACTTTGGTATAGTTTGCCAGTTAATCTTTAACAATTCTGTAAATGTTTCTCTCAACTCAGCTTCCAGCTTTACTTTCTGTTCTTCCCACTCTTTTCTCTCCTCAAGCGCTTTTATTTGTTCAAGAATTCGGTTTTGCTCGGATCTTAGCTTCTGTAATTCTTTATCGAGCTGTTCTAGGATGGAATCTCTTAGCATTTTATTGCCCTCCATTAGGATAAATTAAGAATTTTTTTCTTGTAAGCCTTTTATCTATAAAAAATAATATAGCTGATCATATTTTCAATGCTATGAAAAAGTTCTCAATATCATTTACCATTATGATATAAAAAAGAAATTGATTTGTCTAGCAATAAATATTTTGTGTTAGTGTCAAGATTTTGTCTGTCATAGCGTCATAGATTTGTCACTACATCATGAAAAGTATATTTATCTGCTAAAAAAGCCGTTTGAGTTCGTTTATATTTGCTTCCGAAATAGGTTGTTTTTTTATTATATTTGGTTTAACTGTCCCACCAGAAACAATTATGCGCAAGGCTTCTTGAATATTAAGGTTGGTGTCATAGACGTCATATATCGGAACAAATAAAACCCATCCTGTATTGGGGGCAGGTGATGTCGGTAAGTATATAGTAGCCATAGGTATATTACTTTCGTCATTAAATATATTAGTAAGGAAACCTATTGCCCAGCAGTTCTCTTTTGGATATTCAATCATCACAACTCGTTTAAATCCAGTTGCACCCTCACCAGAAAAAGAGCCTATAAGTTGTTTTACCGTTGAATAGATCAAACCAACTAATGGCATTTTAAGAAATAGGGCATGAATTCTTTTACCGATCCATCTTCCAAGCATATTTGAACCTAATAATCCAGCAAAATATATTAAGATCGCAAGTATAGCAATACCTACTCCCGGTGGGATCCTTCTGCCAAGTCCAGGTCTAATTTGATTGAATATTGGCTCAATGACTGGTTGTATAATACTATCAATAGTTCTAAATAGAAATTCTAATACCAGATAAGTAATTGCTATTGGTAATAGGAATAATAAGCCAGCTATTATATTCTTTCTAATATTATGAATTATTTTACTGTTCATCGTTTATTTACCAATTTCTATATTCATTCAATATTTAATATTTTGACAAATTCAGCGATATATAGATCCGCAATAAAGCGATGACCGCATTTATTTGGATGTATTCCATCAGGTATTAGGTTCACTGTATCTGGGTCATTACTGAAGGCCATATTAACATCAATTAAATGCACTTGTCTTTCATTGCATATATCTCTTATTATTTGTGAATATTCATCTACAACATAATTCAAGCCATTTTCTATATATGCAGGGAAATCCTTATGGGCATAAAAATTATTCATTGGTATTGGAGTAACCAATACGGGTATTGCATTTTTATCCTGAATTGCTTTAATGATGATTTCCAGATTTGATCTGAAATCTCTTGCAGAAACTCTCGGAGTATCTGCCATTGAATCTGTTGCTGGGCGATAATAACCCGCATCATTAACACCAAACATAACCGTTACATAATCGGGTTTATGCTGAAAAACATCTCTTTCAAGACGAGGGATTGCTGTTGTTGTTATATCGCCATTAACGCCTGCATTAAATACTTTGACGTTTATCTTTGACATTTTGCGCAAATCTGACTGTAATAAATAACGAAAAGTATCTTGTTCGCTAACATCGCCTATGCCTGCACCATTTGTTATTGAATCCCCGAATGCAACGATCCTTATTTCTTTCATATATATACTCCTTGACAATTGATTATGTAATAAAGGGCGAAGTATCCGCATATTTGCTAACACTTCGCCCTTTTTTATAGTTAATAAGATTTATATTATCTATTTTATTACGATCAATTTTTTCACATCAGAAAAGTCTTTTGTCTTTATAGAGTAAAAATATACACCACTAGCAACAGGAGAACCAAATTTATCTTTTCCGTCCCAATATACTGCTCTATCTTGGGTTATATACATTCCTGCTGATTTGTGTCCAAGATCAAGTTCTCTTATTAATTCGCCCATTGCAGAATAAATCTTAATATAAACATCGCTATCCTGCTTTAATTGGAATGGGATCCAAGTCTCTGGATTAAATGGATTAGGGAAATTTTGCATCAGGGCATTATCTTTGGCAGGCATTGTCCAAGAAGCAAAGAAGCCATTTTGTAGCTTTGTATTGATCAATGATAGATCTTTTCTATAAAGGCTTACATCTTGTAATGTCAATGATGATCTACTATCAGATATTGCTTTGAATTTTATCTCTGCAAAAGGCTTATTATTATCAATTGTATCAGCAAAGGATATCTTTATCGTGCCTGCTTTTGATATGTTAGAAACCATAAACATATCTTTATCAGCAATAACCTCAACTGCCCTTAAGACATTCGGATCATAGCTAATAGAAATATCGCCACCAGCAACCATATCAGATTGAGATATATACAATGGGACATTTACATCATTACTAGCATTGCCATAAACTTCACCAAGACGAACCAATGCAATCATATTATTATCAGATTCCTTTATCGGGGCTTCCAAACCGACTGATTTCCTAAGTATTCTTATAGCATCATTTGCCATAATGTTACCGTCTTCGTTTATATCCCCTGCGCATAATTGTTGGGTGTTTGGCACAATAAGTCCTGCTGATATTTGTAGTGCAATTAGTGCGTCCCTAGAATTTATAATTCCATTGCCATCGACATCACCTTTTAGGCATGTCTGAGTTTCATTTATCGTTGCACCTGCAAGTTGAGTATCAATTACATTCAATTTTGAGTTTACTAAGATTAAATTAGGATCATCAAATGGAGCATTTACCATTATCTTACTTGCCTTTGGCTCTATTACCTCAAATTTCAGACTAATAAGAGTTCCTTCGCCATCAACACCTTTTAGCTCATTTATAGTATATCTTGAATTGGCAATTATCAATTTACCAATCGAGTTTATAATGGCATAAGTATCTGCAGTAATACTGCTTAATGGGGTAGAGTTTGGAGGAGTTGTATTATCCAGTGTAACAAACGGGACTGTTCCATCTATCGCTGGATTATTTCCAAATCCAGTTTTAAGAAAATTACCTTCCTGTATGGATATTAGCTTTATCATTGCCTTATCAAATGAAACTGCGATCTGATATGCTGATAAATCTTTAACATCCTTAACATTAATGTTGAATTCGGTTATCTCGCCTTTTGGTGGGCTATCTATGGATTCTGGTGATACATAAACAATTGCTGAGTGTGCAAAAAAGGAAAATAAAAGCAAAAAACAAGATATAAATAATAGTAATAATTGGAATTTCATTTTTTCCTCCATCTATAATATCATATAATATAATTGCCCCAAAAGTATAATACAACTATTGAATATATTATGTCAAGGGAATTATTAAGTATCTTTATTTTTGGAAAGAATTAGAACCATTTATGCGAAATTGCGCATTACATAGTTTGCGATATAAACCTTCCTCATTTAATAATTGGGTATGAGAACCAGACTCGACAATCTTGCCATTATCTAAGACGATTATTCTATCTGCATTCATAATTGTTGAAAGGCGATGAGCAATTATAAATGTTGTTCGCCCTTTCATTAGATTATTAAGTGCATCTTGCACTAATATCTCCGATTCTGTATCAAGTGATGACGTTGCCTCGTCCAGAATCAATATTCTTGGGTCTTTTAATATTGCCCTTGCGATAGCGATACGCTGTCTTTGCCCGCCTGATAACTGCATCCCATATTCACCAATAGGCGTATCATAGCCATTTGGTAACTGTATAATGAAATCATGAATATTTGCACTTTTGGCAGATTGAATAATCTCATCATCACTTGCATCGAAACGTCCATAGGCAATATTTTCCCTTGCTGTCCCTCCGAAAAGTATGGTTTCTTGTGGGACAAGACCAACTTGACTTCGCAAAGATTTTAGGGCTATTTTATCTAATGCAAATCCATCTATTTTAATTTCGCCACTTTTTATATCGTAAAATCTCATTAAAAGGTTTACAAGGGTTGTCTTTCCCGCACCACTGGGACCAACAAGCGCTATTGATTCCCCTGCATTTACATTCAGATTAATATTATCGAGGACTGGTTCTTTGCCATTATAAGAAAATGATACATCGATAAATTCTACATTTCCTTTTATGTTTGGTAATATAATTGCATTTGGTGATTCATAATTCTCAGACTCTATGTCTAATATATCAAATATTCTCTCTGCTGATGCAGAAGCCTGTTGAAATGATGAATTAAATGTCCCTATTGTCTTTATCGGTTTATAGACCATTCCAACCATAGCAATAAAGCCGATAAACCAGCCGGGTGATAGCGTCCCGGTGATAACTTGCCTAAATCCAAACCAGAATATTGTTACCATTCCAAAGGCGCTGATGATTTCTATCAATGGCATCTGATATGCTGAGAGGCGGACACGCCTCATCGCAGCGTTATATTTAGCTTTATTTTCCTGATTGAATTTCTGTTTTTCCCAATCTTCTGTTGTAAAGCTCTTGATTATCTTTATCCCTGATATTGTTCTTTCTAGGTATGATGAAATATCCGCCAGTTTATCTTGTATCCTTGTGCTTGCCTTTTTTATACGATTGCCAAAACGATTTATAACTAATACAGCAGGTGGAAAAACAATCGCAGTTAAAAGCGTTAATTGCCAACTTACAACAAACATCATTACTACAAAAACAATAACTGTTGTTAATGCCTGTATAGCGTCTGCTAATGAACTTACAGAATATTGAAGCATTGCCATATCATTTGTTCCACGAGACATAAGATCGCCTGTGCGTTTTTCGGTAAAGAAGCCCAATGGAAAATGAATGAGTTTATTATAGAGTTCTTGTCTCAAGTTGAGTATAAGCTTTTGACCAACCCTCGACATAATATAAGTATTGGCAAATGAGAGAAAGCCCTTAAACATTATCACTGCCAAAATAGAGACTGAAACATAGGTGATAAATTTTATTGCATCATTTGAATCAGCTAGGTTGATTTCCAAACCAACGACTGATGAGTCTTTTGTAAAATGAAGTGCTTTTGCAAATTTTGTAAAGAATGTGATTTTTGCGGGTAATCCATTGCCAATTATATTGATTGCATCTATTGTATCAGAGATCATACTTACATAGCCCATCTCACAAAATGCAATAAACAAAGTGCATAAGAGAGCGATCAAAATAGAACCGCTATATGGAATTATATATTTAGCAAGCCGTTTTGATGAGTTCATTTTGATTTTTCAGATAAAACGATAAGACGTCTTGATTTAGATTCATATTCCCTTTCGTCTATATCGCCAAAGGTGTCCAATATTTTCATATCAGCAAGTTTTAACATCTTTTCAAGCTCTGGTAATGTATAGAATCTAATATCTCTGACAGAATCACGCATTGTCCCATTTTTGAAGTCTATTACTATTCGTGTATCCTGCATCCTGCCTGTCAAAAAATCAAATTTAGCATGTGCAAGAACAAGCACTTTTTCGTTTACCCACCACCAATTTTTTGTATTGTCTAGTTGTGCAGAAGCATAGGGGTTCCAATAATCTAGTAAGAATTTGCCTTTGCGTTTAAGGACAGATGAGACAGATTTTAACACATCAAGATTGCCTTCATCATCAAAGAATCCAAAGCTTGTGAACATATTTATAACAGCATGACACGAATTTTTTTTCAGTGGAATATATCTCATATCGCCATTAATGAACCATAAATTATCAATATCTGATGATTGTTTCGCAATATTTAGTAACTCGCTTGATAAATCCAAGCCTATAACTTTATAGCCTGATTCCGCAAGTCCTCTAGCGTGCCTTCCTTCACCACAACATAGATCTAGTATAACAGAATCATCTTTTAATTCGAGAACGCTGTCTATAAAATCAAGTTCTTCTTCATTTTCGTCATAATCTGGCAATTCTGCTAGTGCGTAATTTTTATCCCACATTTTAATCTATATTTGTTATTTTGTTGATTCTATAAGCTATTTGTTTTATATAAAACTAAAACTAGCTTGGTTGAATTGACTTAACTCATAATTAGATATGAATAACTCATGACCTTTTTCAGCCTTTTCTTGCTTGTAGTTATTCATACCATATTGCAACTCCCATTCATATATATTGGCAAAATCAAATAGATCTCGTATTTCTTGACTATCATCATAAGTTATAAGCCATTTGTGTTTGCATTCTTTCATGTTTTTTGCAAAACGCTTATGATCAAAAGATGTATGAAGATGACCATTTTTGCCATATAGTCTTGATTTCGTTGGCTCAAGATATGGTGGATCAAGGAATATGAATACGTTTTCCCCCTCTTGATATAATTGATTTTCATAATCTCCATGAGTTATATGAACATCCTTCAAAATTGTTGATAAAAGCTTGATTCGGTTAATTGATGATTGGGTGAAACGTTTTTCATAGGCTTGTTGTGAATATCCACCAGAATCAACTGTTCCCGAAAATGTTATCCTATTAAGAATAAAAAACCTAACTGCCTTTTCAAAATCAGTCAATTCTTTATCAATATTAGTATAAAAATCGAATATTTCCCTACCATTTTGATTTTTTTCTTTTATTCGACTTATTTCCTTTACTAGCTCAGAAAAGTTATTTTTTGCTTCTATCCAGAAGCAATAAAGATCATAATTCAGGTCGTTAATTCTAAAGATAGCATTGCTTTTTAATCGTTGCTTAACTGCCAAAAAAACAGAACCTCCACCGACAAAAGGCTCTCTAAACTCAGCAAAGTCTTTTGGTATCAATGGCAATATTTGATTTAATGCTTTTGATTTGCCTCCGGGGTATCTCAGAGGGCTTTTTATTTCTCTTTTCATTTAATTCATTACAAAGCAATGGTTTATAGCTTATTCCTGTTATCTTTGCTGATATATCAAGCACAACTATACTCCAGCCTGGGACCTTGCCATCTTTATCGCCCATTTTTGAGCGGATTCTGCCATCTTGTCAAGCTCATTAGCGACATCATCAGGCAAATACTGTGGATGATGTTTGGCAAGAATTTCTCTTGCCCTTTCATTAGCCCTTTGTCGCATATCTTTTCCACCGTCAATCATCCAATCTTCCCATTTTTTGCGATTAGTTATTTTGGGGAACCAGCCAACTTTTCGGAAGTGCTTTAATGTATGATCATGAGCAAGATAATTTCCACCGGGACCAACCTCTTTAATGACGTCAACTGCAAGAGTTTCGCTGTTTACTTCGATACCTTTGGCAATATGAAGTGCCGCACCTAGTATTTCATTATCTATAACACATTGCTCATAGCTTGCCAAAAGCATCTGCTCTATCATACCGATCGATAGATGAATGAAATTGACTCCGCTTAATGCGCATCCAAGCACCTGCAAAGCCCTTTCATATCCTGCCTGTGCATCGGGTATTGTCGCATCAATGCCAGTTCCACCCTGAAATGGCAAATTATAATAATGAGCTACCTGTGCAGTTGCAGAATGTAATAGTGTCGTTTCTGGGGCGCCACCTGAATAGTTTGTTGTGACCATATCCAATATCCCAGAAGCAATAGCATATATACAGGGTGTTCCGGGATTAACCATTTGAGCAAGGGCTACCCCACAAAGTATATTAGCTGATTGTTCAACAAGTGTGCCTGCAAGGGTTATTGGCGTTGTTGCCCCGGGTTGTGCATCTGCCTCTATATATAATGGGATGTTATATTTTGCGGATTCCATAAGTTCTTCAACTCTTATCCCTGCATGGGTTAACGGGCTTGTGAGGCAAACAACTATGGTGAATATTGGCTTTCGTTTAACTTCCTCGATACTTCCAAGAATGATTGACGCCATCTCAACCTGATCTCTTATACTTTGCGCTCCCATACCTTGTGAATAGTAGTTTCTGCCAGTATTTTTCATAACAGTTGAAAATAGTATCCTGTCAAATCCCTCTTGTTCTATCTCCTGTGGAATAACGATTGCGTGCATAACATGAAGATTCTCAAGAGCATCTTGCAATCTAGTTAATTCTGCAAGATCATATCTTGTTGCGGGGCGATGATTGCCATCCAAATCAAGAACAGAAAGAGCAGATGAACCACCTATTGTATATATCCCCTGTGTATCGACTTTAACGTCAAACTCTGGCTTTTTACCATATAATGTAAACCTTGATGGAGCTGTTGAAAGGGCTTTCTTTAATACATGTTCAGGAATCTGAACGATCCTTTTATCAAAATCAACCCTACAACCATGATCTCTCATCAATTCCAATGCGGGTTGATGTTCCACCCTTACGCCAACCTCATCAAGTATTTCTAATGTAGCATTATGAATATCATCAAGATTTTTATCGCTCAGGACCTTGTATTGACCGCTTCTCATGTATTTTATTGGCATCATTACCTCCATTTGTCGTATTATGATTTGAGGAATATATTTTAATCTTTATTTGTTTTGTGCCTTATCTACCTTTGGTTTGGATTGTTCTGGGAAGCAAATTCTACATGGTTCGTATTTACTTCTTAAAGCCTCCTCCAAAGTAATTGCTTTATTGTCATCACTCAGAAATTTACAATTTTGCTTATGATATTTTTTACCAGATTTAGTTGAAATATAGACCAATGAATCGCCCTTTATATCTTTATTAATTTCTTGTTTTAATATTTCAGGCTCTTTATTTTCTTTTTGTGATCTTAACGACTCTAAAATTTGTGTAAGTTCATCTATTTTCCTTTTGAGTTCATTAACTTCATTTTCTAGGTATGATATTCGGTTAAGTAATGATGTAATATCATATTCCATATATGATGATGATGTATCAGACCATATACCGATCTTTTTGGAACGTGCTTCACGTTCCAGCTTTATAAACATATCAGCATATTTTATATTTGGTGATATTACAAAAACTGAACCATAGCCTTGCTCTATTATCTTTGCATTTACAAATATGTCATCAAGAAATACATAGGCAAGAATATTCCCTTTATCGTCATAGAGCAATTCATCAAATTCGAGCCTTATCTTTTTCCCTTCAACAAGACCTTTATTAAATTCATAGGCATTTTTTGAGAAAACTTCTGATGCGACCTTTTCAACGCCTATATATCTAACGACTTTATCATTATCCAAAATTATTGTATTAGAATCCAAAACCTGTTTTACAAAGAATTCCTGTGTCTGTGATATTGATGGTTTGCAAATCAAGATGGAAAGAGATAATACAATTATGAATAGCTTGGCTAGGTAATAATTCATTTTATCTTTGATCATTATTTTGTATATTTTCATGCTGACGAACGAGTCCCAAAACTGTTCCAAACCACAAAATAGCACTGACTATCGCTGTAAGTGGATAAACCGCAGACAATAGAATATAGCCAAGCGAATTTGCTGCCATCGTGGCGAGAGAAGTCAAGCCAGCAGAGATGCCCTTAGATGCCCTATATCCAAAGGAATCAATGACTTCTTTTGCCCTGTATCGGCTATCAAACGATAATGGCATATAAAATATCTCTTTGCCTGCACGAAACACCGAATAATCAATTACCTTAAAAACAAGATAAGCCAATCCACCTGTGAATAATGATGGTTTTATAAGAAGAATAAATGCAGTTATAATATGAATAGCGGGAATTACAGGATGTATATATTTGAGTTTTATACGACTTAGTAATATCGGTGCAATAATAAACTGGAGTATACCTGCAACAAGATTAAGCCTGCCATAGAACGTTCCAAAAAATGCGGTTCTCTCATCTTTGATTGTGAATGTGTCTGATACAATGCCAGAAAATCTTATATCAAGGACTGTTGACATTATTTGCGTTAAAAATATCAACAATGCAAGTTTGCGAAGATATGACGACTCAACAAAAAGCGATAATGCAAGTGATTTATGTTTTTTTGTTTCCTCAATAGTTGGTTTTGGTTCTCCGCCAAAGTGATATGACAAATCCGAAAATAATGCAGATGGTAACAATGAGCCTGCTGTCAGTAATAATAATGGTTCTGTCCCTAATTTAACTGCAACTGCACCAACAGTAAATCCGCCAACGATTGCACCCAGTGAACCTACCCCTGTTATGGGTCCGTTGAATTTTTTAGCCTGATCTTCTCGCAGAACGCTGTTTATAAGCGACCAATACTGCTCAATAACGACAACTATATATGCCTCTCTGAATGAATAAAGAAACCACGATGCAATACCAATACGATTACGGACAAAAAAATAGCATAATGTTATAATAGCGGATGAGAATATTGAAGTAATTAATAATGTTCGGCGAGGTTTAACAAGTGTAATTAACCAACCGTATCCATAAAGGAAAATTATAGTGAATATAGCGCCACCAAGCATAGCATAAGGGAGTTTTTCTTTGCCATAAAACTCAAGAAATAATGATGATGATGAGCTTCGTATAAATTCATATCCGCAGAGAAGAAATCCTGCTGAAAGGGCGATTGTGATAACGAATAGTATTTTTTTTAAGTCTTTGTCTTCTGATTTCATATATTATTTGAATGGCAATATACCGATGTCTTTACATATTTTTATTGCCAATGTATCTTTAATTTCGTTATGTTTGGGTATTGCAGTTCTTTTATTCAATGTTGGATTATACCACCAAGAATGATTACTACCTTCACGAATTAACTTACATCCATGCTGTTGAAGATACCTTATCAAATCCTTTCTCTTCATACCGCAATTAGTTCTTCTTGATAATTATCACCAGCAGAAATCAGTGCTTCCTGTTCATTAAACTCTAATGCTTCTATTAATGTAATCCTCAAACTTTCTACTAAAGCCTTGCGAGTGCGTTCTTGGCAATTTACACCCGGAATTTCCTTTATCCATCCAATCCACCAACCGTTTTCCTTTTTTATAATTGCTGTGTATTCATTTTTCATATTAGTGCCTCAATTTACTAACATCCAGAAGTCTTATTTATAGTCAGCCTATTTATCAAAGACGCACAATAACCAGCACCAAATCCGTTATCTATATTGACAACAGAAACACCAGAAGCACAGCTATTTAGCATTGTTAGCAACGCAGAAAGACCATGAAAGCTTGCACCATAGCCAACGCTTGTTGGAACAGCAATCACTGGTTTATCAACCAATCCACCGACTACACTCGCCAATGCCCCTTCCATACCAGCTACGACAATTATGACATTTGCCTCAAAAAGTTTGTCCCTATTTCCTAGTAAGCGATGAATTCCAGCAACACCAACATCATAAAGCCTTTCGACTTTATTGCCCATCATCTCAGCAGTAATCGCAGCTTCCTCTGATACAGGCATATCCGCAGTTCCAGCGGTTACAACTAATATTATGCCGTCGCTTTGTAACTCAACTTTATTCTTTACAACGGTTATGGTTCTGGCGAGTTCGTTGTATTGTGCGGATGGTTCTATTGTTTTGACTGCCTCAAAGGCATCTTTTGATGCCCTTGTCGCTAATAAATTATTGTTTCGATCAAGCAATTTCTGAGATATTTTGACTATCTGATCAACTGTTTTACTTTGGCAAAATATGACTTCTGGAAAACCACAACGTATATGACGATGAGTATCAATTTTTGCGAATCCAAGATCATCATAGGGCATACCTCGAAATTGATCGAGTGCATCATCGATATCAATTGAACCTTCTTTTACTTCTGTTAGCAATTTTCGGAGATTTTGAATATCCATATTTATATATAAAATTTATAACGTTGCATTTTTGTAAAATTAACAACAAGAAAAATCTTTATTTATAATATATTGTTATCTGATTTTATCTTTTTTAGAGATCAGAGCTAATCAGCATTACGTAGTCAGCGAAGATCAGCGGGCTATTCCTTTTTTTGCAGTATCAAAGCTTTAATCTTTAGAACTCAATTCCATCTCTTAAAAATCCGAGCTAATCAGCGTTACGCAGTCAGCGTAAATCAGCGGGCTATTTCCTTTTTTTGCAGTGTCAAATCTTTAATCTCTAAAACTCAATTCCATCTCTTAAAAATCAGAGGCAATCAGCGTTACGCAGTCAGCGAAGATCAGCGGGCTATTTCCTTTTTTTGCAGTGTCAAATCTTTAATCTTTAGAACTCAATTCCATCTCTTAAAAATCCGAGCTAATCAGCGTTACGCAGTCAGCGTAAATCAGCGGGCTATTCCTTTTTTTGCAGTGTCAAATCTTTAATCTTTAGAACTTATTCCATCTCTTAAAAATCCGAGCTAATCAGCGTTACGCAGTCAGCGAAAATCAGCGGGCTATTTCCTTTTTTTGCAGTGTCAAAGCATTAATCTCTAAAACTCAATTCCATCTCTTAAAAATCCGAGCTAATCAGCGTTACGCAGTCAGCGAAAATCAGCGGGCTATTCCTTTTTTGCAACGTTAAAGTATAAAATAATGGATGTGGATACCAATTATAAATTTGGTATTCTACATCCATTAATTCACTAGGCTTCTTCCTCTTCTGTGGACATTTCATCTTTTTTTTGTTTATAAGCCTCTTTGCCAGCTTCAAAGGCCGCCTGAATTTGAGATTTTACTCCACCAGCTTTTTCTTTGCCCTTAGAGAATAAACCAATTGCGCCTTCTTTTGCGTCTTCAAGTTTTTCTACGGTTTTATCTTTAACAGCAATAGATGTATCTTTGATTTTCTGTCTTGTTTCAGAGCCTGAAGCAGGGGCAAATAAGATGCCCAGCATAGCTCCAAGCGCACCACCAGCAAAAAAAGCAACTAGCATTTTTCCAAATTCTTTTTTATCATCCATCTAAGAATCCTCCTTCTTTTTAAATAAAGACACAAAGCCCTTTTTGACACCAGCCCAAATACTGATGATCTCGATCACTGGTATAACCGCTTTGTTTTGATACAATGAAACTACCTCATGTGTTTTTTCTACCATATCTTCGACATTATCAACCATAACATCAACTTTTGCTAGATTCTGATCAAGCATATCAGAAATTGCTTCTCTTGATCTCGAAACAGTTTCACTTACACCTTCAACCATAACATTAACAGTTGCTATACCATCACTAACATTCGCCGATATATCTTTTATGCTATCTGCAATTGGTTTAACGTCCTCTTCCGCTATTTTGTTGACATTATCAATAATTTCGAGAGCCTTTGGTTTTATCTCGTCAACAGCTTGCTTAATCTGAGATAATACTGGAACAATCTGATTATTGATGGTTCTCATCGCCCTTCTAAGTTCCAGTAAGACCAAAATAACATAAACGATAAGCACTACAACTGCGAGTGCAATTAATCCAATAGAAGCAGCTTTAACGATTTCCATTGAATGCCTCCAGCCATTTTATCCCTGAATATAAAAACAGGAAGTTAATAATAAAAAATTCCATTTGATATAATGCCTCTAAACTTAACATTGTAAAAATAAAAGGTTATAGCATTTTATCAATGATGTTAAACGTCGCTTCAACAGCTTCATTAACCTTTGACGGCTCTTTTCCACCAGCCTGTGCCATGTCAGGTCTTCCGCCTCCACTTCCACCAGCGATCTCGGCGACTTGCTTGATAATATCACCCGCCTTAATTTTCTTTTCTTTTATAATGTCATCTGTAACACCAGCAATAAAGGAAGCCTTTCCGTCTGTTGCAGAACCAAGGACGATAACTCCAGAACCGATTCTAACTTTTAGGTCATCCATGATTGTCCGAAGTGCGTCTCTGTCTGCATTATCGATAGAGACAGCTAGAACCCTAACCCCCTTAATTTCTCTGATCTGATTTAGCAATTCACTGGATTGAGCCAAAGCACTTTTTTGTTTAAGACGTGTGATCTCTTTCTCAAGTTCTTTATTGTGCTGGATTAATGCCTCAACTCTTTCTGCAACATCAGTTGGCTTAACTCTCAATAGATCAACTATTTTCCTAATCTGTTCTTCCATATCAAGTTCATGTAAATAGGCTGATTCCCCAGTCAAAGCCTCTATTCTTCTTATACCCGCTGCGATACTGCTTTCACTTATGATCTTCAATAGACCAATCTCACCAGTCATCTTGATATGTGTTCCACCGCATAGCTCTTTGCTATAATCATCCAATTGGATGACCCTAACAATATCTCCATATTTTTCGCCAAAAAGTGCAGTTGCACCTTGTTCTTTTGCTTCCTTAATTTCCATTTCAGAAATTATAACAGGCGTATTTTCTCTTATATGCTTATTAACTAGCTTTTCAACTTCTTTTATTTCATCAGAACTCATTGCCTCAAAATGATTGAAATCAAATCTAAGCCTATCTGGTGCAACCATTGAACCTGATTGAGCAACATGACTTCCAAGGACCTCTCTTAACGCACTTTGAAGGATATGTGTTGCAGTATGATTAACCGCAATCTTTTGTCGTCTTTCGATGTCTATTGAAGCGATAACGCTATCTCCTGATGATATTCCGCCTGATATAACTTTGCACTTATGAGCTATTATATCAGGGATCGGATGAATGGCATCCAATACCTGTATTTTGGCATTATCATTACTTAGCCAACCTGTATCTCCGACCTGTCCACCAACCTCACCATAAAACGGTGTTTTATCAAGCACAATATCAACTTCGTCGCACTCTTGGGCTGATGACAATAATTCATTATCTTTTACAATAGCAACGATATTAGCAACAAGCGAAGTTTCTTCATAACCCTTAAAATCAGTAGCACCATATTCTTTAATTATATCCCCATACACACCTGATTGAAATATACCACCAGCGGTCTGCCAAGCTGATCTGCCTCGTTCTCTCTGTTCTTCCATTGCGGATTCAAAGCCAGCCTCATCAACTATAAAGCCTTTTTCTGATGCAACATTCTGAGTAAGGTCAAGCGGAAATCCATATGTATCATAGAGTTCAAAAGCGCTCTTTCCAGATATTATTCTATCATTGCCCAAAGAGGACATGATTATATCAAGTCTTTCAAGACCTTGTTCAAGCGTCCTTTGGAAGCGTTCCTCTTCTGAAAGTATAACCCTTTTTACTAAATCTTGTTTTTCAACTAATTCTGGATATACACCGCCCATTATCTCAACGACTTTATCTACGGATTTATATATAAAGGGTTCTTTCATGCCGATCTTGCTTCCATAGCGGACCCCCCTTCTGAGTATCCTCCTCAACACATATCCCCTACCCTCATTAGATGGCATAACACCATCACTAATGGCAAAGGTCAGGCATCTAACATGATCCGCCAAAACCCTTAATGCCTGTGTATTATCAAGTATTTCGCCATAGGGTGTGTTTGTAAGATCTGATAAAAAATCGATTATCGGCTTCACAAGATCAACATCAAAAACATTATTAAGACCTTGAACGATCATGCTTAATCTTTCAAGACACATACCAGTATCGATGTTCTGCGTGGGAAGTGGATGTAATTCCCCAGCATCATCACGGGTATATGTTTGAAATACGAGATTCCAAAACTCAAAGAATCTATTGCAATCACAACCCGGTTGGCAGGTATCTTCACCGCATCCCATTTCGGGACCTAGATCAATGAATATCTCTGAGCAAGGACCGCAAGGACCGGGTATCACAACAGGAGGCCAAAAATTATCTTTCATACCAAGACGAACTATTCTTTCTGCCCTGAAACCAACGTCCTTTGTCCAAATATCAAAGGCTTCGTCATCATCAAGATATATCGATACCCAGAGCCTATCAACAGGGATTTTCACTACTTCTGTTATAAATTCCCATGCCCATTGGATAGCTTCCCTTTTGAAATAATCGCCAAATGAAAAGTTACCGAGCATTTCAAAGAACGTAAAATGCCTATTTGTTTTGCCAACTTCCTCAAGATCATTCTGCTTGCCACTAGCGCGCAAGCATTTCTGAGATGTTACAGCGCGTCTGTATGTTAGAGGAATACTTCCTTCAAAGTGTGGTTTAAACTGAACCATACCCGCAGATGTGAATAACAAAGTTGGATCATTTGGGACAAGAGAATCACTGGCAATTATCACATGACCTTTTTTCTCAAAGAATCCAAGAAAATCAGACCTTAACTGATGACCTATTAACATAGACAAAAATTTCCTCTCTGCAAATTATTCTTCATTTAATACTTTATCAACAACTTTCCTGATCGTATCGAAATCAAAACCACGTCTGACCAAAAAGCTTTGAAGTTTCCTTCTGGCAGATATTTTATCATCATTTTTATATGTTCGCATCTTCTTTTGTGCTAATTCAATGGCAGTATCCAATTGATTTGAATCATCAACAAATTCTTCCAATATTCCGCCAATTATTTCTTCATCGATGCCTTTTTGAGCTAATTCACGCCTTAGAACAATTCTGCCTTTTGGTTTATTATGTTTTCTGGATAAGACCCATTCCTCTGCGAATGTTTTATCATCAATATAGCCATATCCCTCTATTATTGATATAGCTTGATCTATTACATCATCGGTATAGCCTTGTTCATTAAGTTTATCTCGAACTTCCTTGCTTGAATACATTCGCCTTGAAAGCAAATTATAGACATATTTCTTTGCCTTTTGGAGTTCATCATCATGGATCATATCCTTCAGGCTATTCTCGTCAATTTCCATGCCCTTTTTTAACTTATATTTTAAGGCAACTTCCTCAGATATTCCACAGTAATACTTACCATCAAGATATATCGATAAACGAGATGGATGCTTTTGTTGGGATTTTAAGTCGGTGATTTGCTGTTTCATAGCATACATTTATAGAGATGATAATTGATGATATGAATAATGTCAAGGTATTTCTATAACAAAAATATCTTTGTGATTAATTTGTTTTATAAATTCATAGCCTATTTCGCAGAATAGATTATCTGACAGCTTATCAAGTCTTTGTTTTGTTATTTTTATTGCCTGTTCTGAATTATCTATTCCTATCCAATTTCGATTAAGTTCACAAGAAGCAACAAGGGTTGTGCCAGAACCACAGAAGCAATCAAGAACCAAGTCATTTTCGTTTGATGAGGCACTAACGATAAATTTTAGTAAATCTAGGCTTTTTTCTGTTGGATAGCTTGGATATTGCGGGTCTTTAAATTCCCAAATATCCTGAGCTTTTTTCCCTTTTTTTTCATCAAGAAATATCTTTTTTCGTGGGACTCCGTTTTTTGACCATTCGATAAGCCCTTGCTTGTCCCATTCTTCCAATATAGCTGGTTCGCTACGCCAATGTCGTCCCTTTGGTGGTTTTAGATTATGCCATTCTTTTCCTGTATTTCCGTTTAACGTTTCTCCGGGTGCATGAAGCGGAATAGTAGTATATCTTCGTCCATCTTTGTCAGTTTTTTTGAATAAACGTTTTTCGTCTTCTTCCAAAAATGGCATATATGGGTCATTCCATATATGATTTTCTGTTTTTGAGTAAAAAAGTATTAAATCCTTAATATTTCCATATGCTTTACGATGAAAATTTTTTGGATTGCATTTTATACGTGTGATGTCATTGCGAAAATTATCTCGACCAAAAACCTCATCCATTATCAGCTTTACATAATGCCCAATTTTGTAATCAATATGAAGATAAATTGAGCCGTTTTCTGATAATAACTCACGTAAAAAGATCAGTCGTTCTCGCAGAAACTCCAGAAAATCCGCACCAATAAGAATATCACTATAGGCAACAGCATCGCTATTGCTATTGCTGATAGTATTTGCGCGATCCTTGCCTATCCTAAAAAGTCCTTTTGTTGCGAATGGTGGGTCAATATATACAAGATCAACTTTGCCTGCATACTCATCAAGCAAAGTTTTTAGTATTGAAAGATTATCTCCTTGAATTAGCTTATTTTTGTAACCTTCTCCAGATACAATTTCAAAATCAGCTTTTTGTGTTTGTGTAATAATGTCATTTTCTGATTTTTTATTATCATAAGTGATAAACATTAGCTAATACATAATAAAAATGGTGGAGGTGGCGAGAATCGAACTCGCGTCCGAGGGTATATCCACAGAAGCTACTACATGTTTTTCCTGTGTTTTGGGTTGTCGCCCTTCGCAACTCTCGCAGGCAGGATTTGCGAAGCACTATCTCAGATGTTTTTTTGCTGATCATCCTCTGAGAAAAAATGATCGGCTAGCCCGCTAAACGTCGCCCTTCACTGCCCCGCAGGCTTAGGCAGGGAGGACGTAGTTACCTAATTAATTAGGCAGCTAGAGCCAATTCAGAGTTGGCATTTAATAGTTTTCCGTCAGTTTAACGAGGCCAACGGACCTCGACATGCAACCTCTGCTTCATCTACCTCCGTCGAAACCAATTCACCCCCACGAAACATATAATTGACCTATTTAATATAACAACTAATTAATCTCTTCTATTTCTTTCTTTCAAAGCTGATGCTTTTTCTCTGTTTAGTTCTTCTTTTTTCAGTCTTTCTCTTTTATCGTAAAGATGCTTTCCTTTGGCAACAGCAATTTGAACTTTTGCTCTACCTTTTTCGTTAAAGTGCATACTAACAGGGACAAGCGTAAAACCGCTTTGTTGAGTTCTGCCCCAAAGACGCCTTATCTCTCTTTTATTCATAAGAAGCTTTCTACGGCGTTTTGGATCATAATTTCTATTATCAGAATGGCTGTATGGGCTTATATGTGCATCACATAGATATATCTCACCATCTTCAACCTTTGCAAAGCTATCTTGGAGGCTGATGTTTCCCATACGCAATGATTTTACTTCCAATCCCTCAAGCGCAATTCCAGCCTCATAAGTATCAAGTATATGATAATCATGCTCTGCTCTTCTATTTTTTATGATGTTTTTAACTTCTGCCATCTTAGTTTTCCATTTAATAATGATAGATCAGGTATTATAGGGCAAAATTTAATCGTTGATAAAAGCAATCCATTGAAATTTTATACTAGGCAATTGTATTATAGACAAAGCTTTCCGAATGAATATTAAAGGCTAGCTACCATATTTTTAAACGATTATGATGTATTTATTATATCATAAAAAGTGCAATTTAACAATATGAGACTGTATTAATTTAGTGTGTAATCAAGCGTTGTTAATTCCTTAATCACCTTAACCCAAGTTCTAGAACCATATTGACCATAGAAAGCCGGCATTGATACTTGCTCTTTGTAGGCATCCTTGTAAATAAAAAGGTCAAAACTTAAAGTCTGTTCTCCTCTGTCCTTCATCCTATCCGCAAATAGATTGGACGCATTACCCTCCCAATCCCATTGCTTCTTGTGGTATCTCTATATTATGCCGTTTAATGATACGAAAAAAAGATGACAAAATGCCATGAGATGATATAGCATTATGTCATGGCAAAATATTTGTATGCAGAAAATGTAACAGAAGAAAAATTATGGAACTCCAGAAATTCAAGAAAAAAGGAGCAAAAGAGGAAGTTACAGTCCCAAGGGAGATTTCCAACGGGTAGCGCCAAATGAGCGATTAAGCATATCGGTCTATCTGGCGTTTGATATGAAGACATGTGAGATATATCATCTCTACATGCAATATTGCTGTCTGGTCTTTGGTTTACTTATCTTTCGGTCAATGGTGTTGGGGGAGACACTGAGAAATCCTGCGATCTCATCAATGGGCATCCCTCCGAAATACTGCAATGTCAAAACCTGACTATATATCTTCGGAAAAGAGTCTAATGCCTCCCTTATTGACATAGGGATATTGTCTTCATGGAAAGACTTCCTGAGTTATATCCTGTGCATCATGGAAGTTATGCACTTTTGGAGTATTCTAGTGCATAGACACTCCGTTTATATTTGTCCAAAAGGAAGCCAAACATGGCTGAGTCGCCATCAAGGCATTGCCGAATGACATGTCTATCTTCCGTCTGCATCTAATTGCTACTAATACACACTTGGGCATTTTTGCTGAATTTTATATATAGACACCAGAAAAGGGAAAAGAACATCACCATAATCAAGAAAATTTTATAATTTTGTATGAAAAGTGTCAAATAAATAAAAAAGGGCGTCGAAATGACGCCTTATATTTGTTTTATTGCTGTTTGTTTTCTGACAATTCTGTTTGGGAATTCATATGATTTGCTAAGGGCGTAACAGTGCCAAGCCCATGACGAATTATTTTGACTTCATATTACCCCAAGTGTCTGTTATTGTATCAAGTTGTCTTGGTGGAGCGCCTTCTGACAGAGGATATTTTGAGACTATCAACCTGAATGGCAAACCATTTGGAATCCGATACAATTCTTGTCCTGTTATGTCGAGAGGAAGCACACAGTCATCAAATTGGCTCTCCGCAATTTGTTTAACACTGATTACTGGATCGGAGATTTTTGGTGTTACCTCCCACGTAATAGGAACACTAACTCCACTTTGCGTTTCCCAACCGATCGGCTTAAAGTCAATCTGATCGACAGATTGATCGTTAAATAAAAAGAAGACTATTTGATCTTCGTCCACTATACCTTCACAAGCGGCGCCATTCCTGTTTGTCCAATAATAGGGTGCTGAACTATCATGTTCCTTGAGTTTTGACTGTGTTATGGCATCAGGGTCAGTCGCATCATTGGTTTTGTCAACCAAAAATGCCATCCAGATATTGTTACCACTTGCACTGCCCCAAGCTTTCTCAATCAAAAGACTTACAGAATCATCAGTAAGCATGCCTCTTTCTACTGATTTAAATGGTAAAGTATTTTTATATGCAAGCATATCAGCTATTGTTCCATTATCTGGGTCGCTAACATTTTCTACTTCTTCTGACAAAAAATCAAGCTTGATTCTAGCTCTTCTATCTGAATTATAAACAGGGCAAGGTCGTCCTAAGAAGCAAATGAACCATGTTAATTCATAGCTTTTGGTTTCTTTTTTGTATGTAAGCTGAACCTCAATTCTGTCGCCACGTCTCTTCTTCAGTGGCAATGATGAAAGATTTTTATCCACATACTGACCTCTAGTGTCACTTACTATTTTGTTGGAATCTCCATCATCAAGCATTGCATAACCATAATAAAAAATAGTAGCTGGTGGTTCTTTAGGAGGTTTGGCTGAGTAAGTTTCTGATACAAAAACAAGGCACAGACACAGAATCAATACAGTCGTAAATAATTTAGCTCTTTTCATTTTAGCATCCCTTTGCTGTTGTAAGAACATTAGTTTTGACGTTATTGACATTTTAACAAATTGATTCTATTTGCTCAAGACCATTTTTGTTTCTCCCCATGTGGTCGGAAGTTTGCCTTTGAATTTCATATTTTGCCCTGTTGCATCAGGATTATATTCTTCTACTGTTGAAATTCCAGTCAAACCCATTCGGAAAGGATCGCCTTGTGCGCCACCAATCGCATATATACGCCCATTAACAACACTGGACGATAAATAATACCTTGCGGTTGTCATATCAGTTTTTCTTGTCCAGCTATCATTAACAGGATCATATTCCTGAACGATAGGAAGTTCAATATCATCAATTGATCTTCCGCCAATGACGTAAACTTTATCATTCAAAGAGCAAACCGAATAATACCCTATTTTTTCTGGCATATCTGACTTTTTTGTCCATTCATCTTTTATTGTATTGTATTCAAATAAATTACTCCAATAAAGGACATATATTTTTTCTTTTATGGCACAGGCAAATGACATTCCTGCGACAGGCATATCTGTTTTTTGTGTCCATTTGTTATTTAACGGGTCATATTCTTCTACTGACGAGAGATTTTCCCCTGCATTATTGTTAAACGAGCCTCCACCAATTGCATAAATCTTGCCATTCACATTGGCAGAAGCCAACCAATATCTGTCTGTTGGCATATTAGCTTTTCTTTCCCATTTGTCTGCTATGGGATCATATTCCTCAACTGTAGAAAGAGTATTCATACCACAAATACCACCGATAGCATATATTTTTCCATTTGCTTCACAGGTAGTTAATATATATCTCAAAGACGGCATACTTGCTTTTTTCGTCCATTTATCGGTCGCTGGATCATATTCTTCCACTGCTTGAGTGATACCATGACCGGAAGACCCACCGATAGCATAAATTTTGCCATCTACTACGCTGGTGTTGAGAAGATTTCTCGCAGTAGGCATATCCGCCTTTTTCGTCCATGTTCCACCTTCCGCCTGCGGAGCCATGAATAGAGCATTTTCCAGATTAGGGATATTTTGCTCATTATTTGACATTATTGGATTGTCTGATATTTTTATTACATCAACGGGATATTCACCGATACTTAGTGTTTTTGGCTCAATTGTTGAAATGAAATTTGTAAAAGACTTAAACGAATCGGTAACATTTAGGTTTAACCCTATACCAAAAACAATGGCAAGAATGCCTACTGTCAAAGATAAACCGAGTGGCAAAGCTCTTGCTGTTGGGGTTGGCTGTATTCTGATGTTCTTTATCGTCTCCACAATATTAAACGTGAAACTTGCCTTTAACTGCTGTTGCTTAAAAGCTTCATTCATCATGTCAAGCACTCCTTCCCTCAGTTGTGATCTGGCTCTATTAATTCTTTGTCTTATGGTCGTTGGTTTTATGCCAAGAAATCTGGCAATCTCCATGCTGTCCATACCTCCAAGATAATAGAGCGTTAATACCTGTTGATATATCTCTGGTAAGGAGTCTAAAGCATCATGGACTAATCCATCAGCAAGATTATCTCGATATGATTCTAGCGAAAAATCATCAAATATTTGCGGGTCTTGATCTTCAATAAATTTATTATCTATGCGTCTTGATTCCCCACGAAGGAAGGTTTTGCAAAGGTTGGATGCTATGGAATGAAGCCATACAGAAAAATCATCCCATTGCCTTAATGTGCGCAAATTTTTATATGCTTTGATAAATGCTTCTTGTGTTATATCTTCAGCATTGTGGAAATTGTGAAGCTTTGAATAAGCCAAAGCATAGACACAAGCCTTATATTTATCCACAAGAAATCCAAACGCGGTAGTATCTCCATCAAGGCATTTTTGAATGAAATATTTGTCATCTGATCGCATTTTATTACTCCTGCCAGATTTATTCTTTCATATATTAGATGCCGACGGAAGACTAAGTGTTACATATAAATAAACATTTTTTGGTATTATCCACTTGGATCGCAAGGGAGAGTATTTACAAACCCTTGATATTATTGGTTTTATCTAGTAGAGAAAAGATAAATCCAAGGGTATTCATTATATATTCTAATACATTTTCACCTGCCTGATAATCTACTTGGGGAATTTCTGAACAGCGACTTATATGGATTTCCAGAAGATTTATAAGCTAAAAAAACACTAATTCAGCCAATTATCAACTACTTTTTCTTATATATTCTCAATCGATCCTTAGCAAATATCACATCATAATATTTATCTACCCTGTCAGTTATATTTTTATCATAACCAAAAGCGACTATATAATCAACGGAAGTGGATAACTTTGCAAAATCAATCTCATTTGGGGTATAATGAACTTGACTGACTGTTGGTCTATCAAAATCATCTCGGAAATTTATTGGGAAGTAATGTATCCCCGCCTCATAATTCCCAAGATTGATATTTCCATTATCAAGACAATAATAGTTCGGCGCATGTGTGAATATCTGCACCAATTGAGAATTTCCACCCTTATCGAATATTAAAGGCATCATAACGATATTCTTTCCGATCTTATCAACCCCTGATGTATATTCTTCAAGTTCAAAACTAAGAACATCAATATAATCATATAAATAAATAAAGTTACCGATTGCAATAATAATCATTAAGACAATGGCAATCCCTCTCATAATCTTGCCAATATTTTCGGATATAAGCGGGATCAAGAAAAGAGATGTCAGCAGATTAAGCCTTGAATTTATGAAGCCTCCTTGATTTTCCACGCCATCAGGAGCATATATATAAAGCCCAAAACTGATTATAAATCCAAAGATCAGATAATCTTTTTCCTCCAAATTAACAATCAATTTTCCATCACGAAATCTCCACTTGCTTATTATAGTTATTATTAACATTAAAGCTATAAATCCGAATATTACATATCCGATCTTTGTTTGCTCAGAGATATTGAAAGATACGAGTGATCTTTCTGATACGAAGTCCGCTAATAGACGTGGCATATTCCAAAAACTACTTGGAGGACGCTTAGTTTTTGTCATGCCAGTATACATTGCATAATTAATAAATAGTGCGATAGATGGGAGCAAGCATATAAAATTATATATTATGCCCTTTATTTTATTCTTGAAATATATGATTGAAAGGATGAATATAATGGATATAGCAAGAATATATGGCACGGGATGTGAAAAATATGTCAATACAGTAAGTAAGCCTAATATTATACCTGATTTCCAGCTTATCTTATCCTTATATTTCCAGAAATACCCTATTGAAAAGAACATCAATGGAACAGCTATTGCGAAGTTATAAAATCCCATCAAAAAAAGGAAATTATAGATAAATGGGAAACCGATGAAAGCAAAAATCCTTCTCTTATGTCCAAAAACACCCAAAATATAATAGATTGATAATGCCATCATCACAACATAAATAGTCAAAAACAGCTTTTCAGAGACTATCGGGGAAAATATAAACTGAAATCCTGCCATTACAATATAACTTATCCAGTTCGGAAAAGGCTTTATATTAAGTTTATAATGATCTCCAAATCTATATTCTGGATTATTAAAATCTTTGAGAACTTGAGTATTATGTATATGGCTTGGACCATCTTGAGTGGGAAAATAAGGGAATCTCCATATCGGAATAAGATAAATTATTATCATTATCACGAAAAGAGTCCCATATTTTCTGTGTTTGATGTAATTTATTAGTGTTTTTATAGAAATAGTTTTATTCATCTTTTTTCACAACCGCATGACCGCCGAATTCTTTTCGAAGGGCGGAAAGCACCTTATCAGAGAATAGATCATCCTGTCTTGATTGAAATCGTTTGAAAAGCGATAATGCAATAACAGGGGCAGAAACGCCTAACTCAACAGCCTGTTGGACTGTCCATCTTCCCTCCCCTGAATCATCAACATAACCTTTGATTTCCGACAGCTCAGGGTCTTTTTTGAAAGCTGATTCCAATAATTCCAAAAGCCACGACCTAACGACACTGCCCTGATTCCAGAGATGTGCAACCTTATCAAATTTAAGATTTTGGCCATAAGGCGACGCTTTGAGTAACTCAAATCCTTCTCCGTATGCCTCCATCATGCCATATTCTATTCCATTATGTATCATTTTTACAAAATGACCTGCTCCTGTTGCTCCACAATATAGATAGCCGTCGATTGGAGCAAGGGTTTTCAGCAATGGCTCTATATATTTAAAATCCGCTTCATCTCCGCCGATCATTGTGCAATAACCGACTTTTAAACCCCAAATTCCTCCGGATACGCCAGCATCGATATAATGTATACCCTTAGTCTTTAACATCCTTGCTCTGCGGATGTCATCTTTGAAATAGCTATTTCCGCCCTCAACAATTATATCGCCTTCATCTAAGAGTGGAGCTAGCGTTGATATTGTCTCATCCACAAGTTCTCCAGCGGGATACATTAACCATAAGACTCTTGGTGGATTTAATTTCCTTATTAATTCCTCAAAAGACCTTGATCCTATTGCGCCTTCTTGTTCTATTTGTTCAACTTTTTCATAAGTGCGATTATAGACAACGACCTCATGATCTCTTAAAAGACGGCGTGCCATATTCATCCCCATACGCCCAAGACCAATCATTCCAACTTGCATTATAAAACCTCCTTTATTGATGATGTTCCTTTTGTTTCAGGCTCTCAAACCATCGGCGCATTTCTTGTTCTCTTTCTCTTAGTTCGTGTGGAATTTCAGTAGATACAGCAAGTTTAGCTGTTGCGCCTCCGTCAACGGTGATATTTGTTCCTGTTACAAACTTCGACTCATCAGACGCAAGATAGACAGCGCAATATCCTATATCTTCTGGTGTTCCGGCGACGGGCAAAGGTTGCGCATATTTTTGTCGTTCAAAAGGTATATCGCCAAATTTCTCTAGATATTCCTTCTTATATTCCTCACCATAGCGTTTTGCGACCATTTCTTCAGGTTCACTGACGTATATTGAACCCGGAGATATTGCATTGACTCGTATCAAATACGGTGCAAGTTCTACCGCTAAAGCCCTTGTGCCTGCTATTATACCGCCTTTGCTTGCAGCATAGGCAGAACCTCGGACCCATGAATTCCAAGCATGGACAGATGATATGCTAATTATTGACCCTCCGCCGACTTTTTTCATCTCTGGAACAGCATAATGTATGCCCATCCATATACCTTTTAGGTTGGTTGCCATGAGGCGATCATAGCCTTCTTCCATATTTTCGTCATCGATATTGTATCCAAACCAACCTATGCCAGCGTTATTGACTAATATATTTAGCTTATCATATGTCTCAATCGCAAACTCTACCATTCTTTGAACATCTTTGGTTACAGAAACATCGGTTATTATTGCAGATGCTGTCCCGCCTTCGGACTCTATCTCTTTAAGTGTTCTATCTAATTGTTCTTGTGTTCTTGCAGCTAAAACAACCTTTGCGCCTTCTTTTGCGAATATCTTCGCTATCCCTCTGCCTATGCCACGTCCTGCGCCTGTTACAATCGCTACTTTGTCTTTTAGTCTCATATTAAAAACTCCATGTTATATTGTCAAAGTCAATTCTATATGATTTAATCCTTCGTCTAAATCAAATTTTACAAACAAAAGGTAATCCCCTATCCATTTTACAGCCCTTACATTAGTTGATACAAGGCTAAACATAGAATGATCATCCCATATCGTCAATCCATAGGGCATTCTTTTTGATGATTCTATCTCAAACTCCATGATGAGTTTATCACGATCTCTTGACGGATGAAAATTTGATATAGATGGTATCTCCTTTTCTATATAATGCTTTGATTCGAAAGGCGGTTGTATATAATTCTTTATCTCAATAGGTGTCATCTGACCCTCTCTAAATATCATCTGACATTCGCTATCATAATAAAATAACGTTAATGGATATAGCTGTTTGCTAATCGGTTGTGGTGGAACAAAGTAATTTATTTCCACTTGTTGAGGTAAAATACTATCAAAAAGCATGATACATGGTTCTGTTCGCCTAAATTCTCTTTTATAGTATGATACTGCATCAGGGATGGATACAGGCTGTATCTGCTCATTTGAGGCAATTTCATTAAAGAAAGTTTCTGCTATATGAGCAAGTCCTGATATTGTTCCGCTATCATAGGACTCGTAACTCTTGTATTGCATATCATAGGCGTCAAGCTGTTGAACAAATATCAAAAACCTATTCCAATAAATATTTTTTAGATATTCATTAAAGATAGATTTTGCGTAAGATTGATCTTTGTCTGTGCATAACCCTGATCTCAAAAGGGATTTTGGATTAGCAGAAAATACTTGATTATTGCCAGTATAATATACCGCATTGAGATTTAGTGATGAGTTTTCAACCGCAATTATCTTGTTGGAATATGGCGAAGTTGCGCTATAGTGATCTTCTGAAGCATAAAAAAAGCTATATGGACAGCCCTTGTCCCCTAAGCCATCTTCATTTATAGTTTCCCATTGGTAGCCCCATAGACCAGAGCAACCGAGTTCATCTAAAATCTGTATCAATACAGGGCTTCTCAGATTTGAGCATATCACATCAGCGTCAGACCAATCAAAGGCATCTTTGACTTTTTGCCTCTCTGATATAATGATCTCAGGAAGCTTTTGACGTAATATAACGGTTTCCTCTGCCCTAGATGATGGCATAATACTAATTTCATTGAAAATATTGGATAGATCAATCATCAGGATTATATTATCTTTGAAGTCCTTATGACCTTGATTGATAATATCTTTTATTTCATTGATTGAAATGTTATTTATTATCCAAGTTACAGGTATATCTTGTTTATGTGCCAATGCAGATAAGAGTTTTATGCCCTCAATTGGTGTTGGTTTGTCTTTTGGTGGTATTGTTGAACAAATAAAGGAATAAAAAAACTTATTATCCATTATAAATCTTATCTTTTTCAAAAATCCGAGCCAATCAGCGTTACGTAGTCAGTGAAAATCAGCGGGCTATTACTTTTTTTGCAGTGTCAAAGCTTTAATCTTTAGAACTCAATTCCATCTTTCAAAAATCCGAGCCAATCAGCGTTACGTAGTCAGCGAAAATCAGCGGGCTATTCCTTTTTTGCAGTGTCAAAGCTTTAATCTTTAGAACTTATTCCATCTCTTAAAAATCCGAGCCAATCAGCGTTACGTAGTCAGCGAAAATCAGCGGGCTATTCCTTTTTTGCAGTGTCAAAGCTTTAATCTTTAGAACTCTCTTCCATCTCTTAAAAATCCGAGCCAATCAGCGTTACGCAGTCAGCGAAAATCAGCGGGCTATTTCTTTTTTGCAGTATCAAAGCTTTAATCTTTAGAACTTATTCCATATCTTAAAAATCCGAGCTAATCAGCGTTACGTAGTCAGCGAAAATCAGCGGGCTATTCCTTTTTTGCAGTATCAAAACTTTAATCTTTAGAACTTATTCCATCTCTTAAAAAATCAGAGCTAATCAGCGTTACGTAGTCAGCGTAAATCAGCGGGCTATTCCTTTTTTGCAGTATCAAAGCTTTAATCTTTAGAACTTATTCC
>Ga0067045_1027418_pt1 | contig 152323 bp, 130 predicted proteins | sample TerdegcTABiofilm_FD_59184 | JGI IMG/M metagenome (GOLD analysis project Ga0067045, IMG submission 59184) | Combined Assembly of (Gp0054472, Gp0054536) Wastewater bioreactor microbial communities from Singapore -Terephthalate degrading... | reverse complement strand
TCCTGGCAAAGCTATCAAAGCCCGGTGAATTTTACCCTGTCCACAGGTGCTGGTGCCAAAACTGTTTATGCCAGGTTCAGAAATGATTTTGAGATAGAGTCGGAAGTGGTAAGTGAATCTATTATATTAGATATGACGCCACCGATACCAATTTTATCCGTATCACCGGATTCGGGTATCACCGGTGAAACCAATTTTCAGTTTGATCCCACGGCCAGTTCTGATAACCTTTGTCCGGTGAATGAGTTGCAGATTCGTTTTGATTGGGAAAATAGTGGCAACTGGACTGGCTGGTTACCCTTGCAGATCACCGGACACCAATTTTCGGTGGGGGGCGGAAATAAAACGGTGAAGATGGAATTGCGGGATGGGGCAGGCTGGGTGGCGCAAACCACAATACCCGTCTATGTAAATACCCGACCGGTGGCACAGTTCACGGCCACTCAGGATCAAAATAATTTATTACTTTTTCATTTTGATGCTTCCGCGTCATGGGATTATGAGGATGGAAATAATTTGCAGTATCGATGGGATTGGGAAAATGATGGAACCTGGCATACGGATTTTTCAGGAATAGATACCATCAGTCATCAGTACAGTACATCTGGAAGGTATACTGTAAAAATAGAAGTAAAAGATATTCAAAATTTAAATAATATAATTACCAATTCGGTAATTGCTGGCTGTGTAGATATTGACGGCAATGTGTATCAGGTTGTAAGAATTGGTAATCAGTGGTGGATGGCAGAGAATCTGAAAGTGACCCGGTATCGTGATGGGACTCAGATACCCCATCTCACCGATAATACCCAGTGGTCAACAAATACCACAGGTGCTTACTGTGCGTATGATAATAACTCTGCGAATGTAACCACCTATGGATTATTATATAACTGGTACGCGGTGAATAATTCACACGGATTGGCGCCAGAGGGATGGCATGTACCAAGCGATGCCGAGTGGGAGACTCTGGTAACTTATCTGGGAGGTGCATCAGTTGCTGGTGGTGCCATGAAAGAAGCCGGGACTGCTCATTGGGTAAGTCCGAATACTGGAGCTACTAATTCAAGCGGTTTCACTGCGTTGCCTGGCGGGTACCGCACCAGCGATGGTTATTTCTACAGTATAGGTTACAGTGCTAATTTCTGGTCCTCCGCTGAGTACAGCACTACTAGCGCCTGGTACCGCACGCTGCTTTACCTTTATTCGCAGGTATATAGGAACCGCGACTATAAGGGACATGGTTTTTCTCTTCGCTGCGTTCGGGATTAGGTTTTGTTGTCTATTTGGTTATTGGGGTCTGGGGCGCAGCCCCAGCGGCGGGATAAAAGGGGGTACCCCAACCCCCCATTCCCCCCCGTCGGGAGCCGGGCAGGCTTCCCCTACCTGTAGGGGAAGGGGATGGGGTGTATAATGACATTCATAAAGTCTCGCGCAGAGCACGCAGAGACCGCAGAGGGGAAACAGTGAATAGTGTATAGTTCATAGTTCATATTTTGTATTTTGTAATTTTTATTTTGTATTTATGTACTATTTCTCCGTGGAAAACTAACCCTAACCCCCAACCCCTCGTCGGGAGCCGGGCAGGCTTCCCCTACTCGTAGGGGAAGGGGATGGGGATGGGGTGAGTAATGACATCCATAAAGTCTCGCGCAGAGAACGCAGAGGGAAAAAATAATTAGGGCAAGTATTTCTCCGCACACTCTGCGCCCTCTGCGGGAAAATAGGCCTTAGGAAAACTTATTATGAGCAGAATTTTTAAAAATTTCTTATTATTAATAATTCTGCTTTTAATTAATTTATCTTTATCTAAAGAGATTCCCAAAACCCCAGCCCCTAATTTTTACTTGAAAGATCTGCAGGGTACCTCTTACTTCCTGAATGATTACTGCGGGGAAAAGAAGACTGCTTATAAAAAGAATGAAAAAAATGTGGTCCTCATTAGCTTCTTTGCCACCTGGTGCCTGCCCTGCCGCGAGGAATACCCCATTTTCCAACAACTTCAGTCACTCTATAAAAATAAACGAGTAAAAATTTTTCTGATCGATGTGGAAGAAAAAGAGGGGATCGTCCGAAAATACGTGGAGGATTTTCATATCACCTTGCCCGTCCTGCTGGACCAATACGGCGTCACCAAAGAAAAGTATAAGGTTGCTACCATCCCTCATCTGTTTCTCATCGATCCCCAGCAATATATTATTTATGAGAAGAACGGTTACGATCCCCAGTTCCCCCTGCTAAACACCCTACAGACAAAAATTGATTCTTTACTGCAAGTGCATTTCCCTGTCAAGTGATTTTTTTAAGAATAAAATTTAGCCCTCGCGCAGAGCACGCAGAGACCGCAGAGGGGAAACAGTGAATAGTGTATCATTCATATTTTGTAATTTGTATTTTTTATTTTGTATCATTTCCTTCGTGGGAAATTACCCTAACCCCCAAACCCCTCGTCGGGAGCCGGGCAGGCTTCCCCTACCTGTAGGGGAAGGGGATGGGGATGGGGTGAATAGTGACTTTCATAAATCCTCGCGCAGAGCCGCAGAGCACGCAGAGAACGCAGAGGGGAAACAGTGAATAATGTATAGTTTAAAGTTCATATAATGTGGTTTTATTTTGCACCGTGCTGAAGCCCGATGTCTACTTCCGATACACCTCCAATCCCGCCCAGGCCTGATCGGTGGGCATCACTTCCACCGTGTTGATATTCACATGCGATGGAAGGCTACTCACCCAGAAAGCAATCTCGGCAATATCCGCAGAGGTCAGCGGCCGGGTGCCCTGATAGGCTCTCTTCGCACGCTCCCCATCCCCTTTGAACCGCACCAGCGAAAATTCAGTCTCCGCCAATCCTGGTTCAATATTGGTCACCCGGATATTAGTGCCCAGCACATCACAGCGCAGGTTGCGCGAAAATTGCTGAACAAACGCCTTGGTGGCACCATAGGCATTTCCACCCTTATAAGGCCAGCTGGCCGCCACCGATCCAATATTAATGATATGCCCCTCCCGACGTTTAACCATCCCCGGTAGAATGAAGCGAGTGAAATATACCAGCCCCTTGATGTTGGTGTCGATCATCGTTTCCCAATCATCCAGATGAGCTTCATGTGCTGGCTCCAGACCTAAAGCCAACCCGGCATTGTTAATCAAAATGGCTATATTTGAAAAGGCATCCGGAATCTTCAATATCGCTTCTTCAACCGCTTTCCGATCGCGCACATCCAGCTGGATGATGTGAACTTTCGCTGGACCTCCTAATTCTTTCTGAAGCTTCTGCAGACGATCTAAACGTCGGGCGACCAGAATGAGCGAATAGTCCGCCTTCGCAAAGCGGCGCGCACACCCCTCCCCAAATCCTGAACTCGCTCCGGTTACTAACACAACTTTTTTCATGTCAACCACTCCTGTTCTATTTCTCAGTCAAAATAAAAATTAAATTTTTCTGTAATTAAGAATATGAAACATAATTGAAATTTAGTTAACGTGATAAGGAACTATTACCATCTTATTCGGCGATCCATTGCCTGTTTTTCACTTTTAATCTGACATCATCCAGATATACTTCTTTACCGGCTCCACCTGATCGGAAATCTGTGACAATATCCACATGTTGAGCAGAGGTGTTCATGATCCCTTTCTGCTGATAGTGATTCAAAAATTTTTTTGCGTCAGGAGAAGAGGGATTTTCCACGTAACATTCCGGGTAACTGGCGCCAATCGCGATGTGCAGAGTGCCTCCCACTTTTTCCACAAACAGCGGATGTTTCAATACTTGCTGGATCCCTTTATTCATTCCCAGTGCCACTTCCCCCAGACGATGAGATCCCTTATCAGTCTCAATGATTTTTTTCAACACCTCACCACCCATTCGGGCCTGATATTTTTGAATGATTCCGTTTTCAAAACGGAGATATATTCCCTGGATAGTCGTACCGCTGTAAAAAACGGGCAGATCAACATAGATTTCCCCTTCCACCGAGTTGGCATCGGGACTGGTAAAGATCTCACCATCCGGGAAATTATTTTTTCCGGTACATTTGATGATGAACCGATCTGAAATATCCATTCGCAGTTCCAGGCGCTTGCGATTCAGCGGAGAATGCGTAATGATGCGGATCGTATGACTTTTCTTCATGATCTGGTAAAGGTCTTCTTCCTGCGCTTCTAATTCCTGCGGATCGACCGTGGAAGCTTTTACAATAATTCGAGTATATTCCTTCAGACTCATCCCTTCCAGTTTGGCGAAGCCAGGCGTCGGATAAAGAGTAAGAACCCAGGGTTTCGACATCCGAATGTTTTTAAACGGTTCATCTGCTTTCATGATCGCTTGCAGTTTATCATCGGGTAAATTTCTAAATAGCTCTGGTGATTCTGCCCCTAAGATCTCGATATATTTGGTCATTTTTTTATAGCGCTCCTCTAACCAGGTTGGCACGCGCTTGATCTGGTCAATAGATCCATATTTAGCCATTGCGGCTCCCCAAACGCGACCACGATCGTTGTCGGGTGCAACCAGATAAAGATCGGCGATAGCCCCGGCTGCAAAGATTTTATCTTGCAAAGTGGATAATAAGGGCCAGCAGATATGTTCACCTTTCAGCATCACCACATCGTCCGCCGTGATACCACCCAGCGAATAATTCAATAAATAATTCGACCAGGTCTCCAGATCATTTTTGGAAATAACTGCGCTCATGTTTTTCTCCTTGTTTGAAAAAAATCTTTTACTAATGAATTCATAAATATATTTTAAAATTGAGAGAAAATCATCCAGGATTATTTAATGTACCAGGTTTTTGCGGAGGAAACAGGCTCGCGAAAACCCGGGTGAATTCTGAATCATTGTCATTGATAGTAAAAATGAGAAAAATAAATTTTGTAGTACATAAGTTTCAGTTCCTTTATAGGGAGTGAAAAATAAGGTAATAAAGTCGATTAAATTCTTTTCTTCGCATGTGGCTACTAAGGTTGGAAGAAAAGAATAAGGTTAAATGAGTAGATGGGAAAAAGGAGACCTTATTCTATTTAACCCGACCTTCGTAGAAAGGGAATAAACCAAAACGGACGACCTCATGACCTTAAAGATTAAAAAATTCTTCTTTTTACTCATTGACAGCCGATAATCTGTGATGATAAAAATTTATTTTATTTTTAAGTAGAGAGTTCTATATTTCTTATGAATTTATTAATCTTGCGCATCACAACAAATCATTGATAGCATGAAACCAATCGACCCATAGTTGGACAAAATCTGCAGGAGGGTTTATGCTGCGCCTGATGTTTCATATACTAATTGCCTGTATGTTTTCATGTGTGCTGTATACGAATCTGTTTCCTCAGGATTTTTCAATTGGTCTCAGAGGTGGAATAGCGCGCTATTTCGGTGATATCGATGACCGGAAAATCAATCCTTACAGTGGTCTGGCTTTTGATTTATGGCCTACTGCCAAATTCGGTCTGGAAATCCTGGGATATTATACCGATCTGAAAGCCGAAGCCGGAAATCGGTTTTTTGAATCGGAAGTGACGGCGGCCGCCGCTCTATTGAAAATCAGGCCGTTCGAAAAAGCGATTGTCAGTCCCTCCCTGTTAGGTGGCTTAAACTATTTCCATATGAATCCGGTTGGCCGCAGTGGCGATCGATTACCAAATAACGAGGCTGGTGCCTATTATCGAGATCGTCTGGGTGTACCCTGTGGAATCGGATTTTCTGTATTTCCTTCTGAAAAAATTTCTTTCGATCTGGATGCGCTCTACCATTTTAGTCTGACGGATTACCTGGATGATTTGCCCTCTGGCAATGGAAAGGATAGTTACCTTTCTGCTGCCCTGGGCATCTCTCTGCATTTTGGCCAACCGAAAGATAAGGATGGAGATGGTATTAACGATAAGCAGGATGCCGATCCTTTGCATCCGGAAGATTTTGATGGATTTGAAGACTTTGACGGTGCCCCCGAGCCGGATAACGACCGTGATGGAATACCTGATATGCAGGACAAATGCCCGGGAACCGATCAGACTGTGGCGGCCAGACAGGATACCAAAGAGGATATGGATGGATTTCAGGATGACGATGGTTGCCCCGATCCGGATAATGACGGTGACGGTATTCCAGATGTGAAGGATAAATGCCCGGGAACCGCTCAAACTATTACTGCCGGCACTGATACCAAAGAGGATATAGATGGATTCCAGGACGATGATGGCTGTCCTGATCCGGATAACGACGGTGACGGGATTGCCGATATAAAGGATAAATGTCCGGGAACCGATCAGACCGTTTCGGCTGGAACTGATACCCGTGAAACCGTTAACGGTTATGAAGACGATGATGGCTGTCCCGATAAAAAACCGGAAATTGCCGTTGAAAAAGGGAAATCGATTATTCTGGAAGGGGTGTATTTTAATACTGGCAGTGCCGCCTTAAATCCAAATTCGATGACCATCCTGGATAAAGTGGTGCGCACCCTGCGGGATAATCCGGAAATTGAAGTCGAAATCCGCGGATATACAGACAACACCGGTTCGTATCAACGGAATGTGGAACTTTCCAAACAGCGGGCTGAGTCTGTTAAGTTATATTTGATGAACAATGGTATCGATGCGGCTCGCATCCGAACCCGCGGCTTCGGACCAGAAGATCCAATTGCTCCGAACACCACCGCTGAGGGTCGCGCTCGCAATCGCCGGATTGAATTCTTTAGAATAAAATAGTAATGTCAAATAGATATTCATTTGAATCATAAAGAGTAAAAAGAATCGATTTAGAAAAAGGGACATACGGCTGATCTTCATCGCCGTGATGTCCCTTCGTTTTTTACACTTTTTTTTGCGAGGAAAAAGTCGAGTTTTTAAGCCGACTTATTTCTCAGTGCCAGCCGCTTTATCAATATCAACAATCTTGCTACCGTTGACGTAATCCCGGGTTTCATATTTGGTAATTCTCATCAATTTATCAGTCAGTTTACCGATCCGCATGGCTTCATTTTTTATGACGGTCAACATTTCTTTGATATTAGGCTGTTTGGGGAAATCCAACAGCAAATCGGTGGTGATGAAAATGGTGGTCAGCGGCTGATTCAATTCATGACACACCGCTCCGGCCATTTCCAAGGTTCCACGGAACTTTTCCTTTTGCAACTGTTCTTCATGCATTCGCACCCGGTCTGTAAAATCTTCTGCGATGCATAAAATACCTTCATCTCCGTCTGGCAAAGTGACTTTGGTCTCGCGCAGTTCCATATAACGAGTAGAACCATCTTTGTGTAAACTCTTAACATTATGTTTCAGCGTTCGTCCGGCCAGCAATTGGGCAATATTCGTATTAACCTGATTCCTTACATCTGGATGAGCCAGAATATGAACATGCTTACCAATCAATTCTTCTCTTCGATATCCCATGGAACGGCAAAAGGAAGGATTAACGTCCACTATAATTCCATGCCGATTTTCTAAAATAATGCCGCTGGGCAAGAGTTCAAATAACCGCCGATAGCTCTCTTCTTTACCAAAAACAGCAGGGAATTGATCCGACTCGGTATTTATCTGCACAATGATCCCTGAGAGTTTGATTAGCTTTTTCCCTTCCAGAAATGGTTCCACTTTGGTCACCGTATAGATCACATCATCTTTATTTTGCAGATAACGAACGGTTTGAGTAAAGGAGGTTTTATGTGCAATGCTGTTTTCGATTTCCAGGAGAAAAAGACGGCGATCATCCGGATGAATGGTCTGCAGGTAATCGTTCAGAGAATAAGATTTCTGTTTCGTCTTTAAACCTAATAGTTTACTGGTATCTGGTGAAACCGTCAAAATACCGGAAGAAATGTGTAGTTCCCAACTACCCATCCCTTCTGCATGAAAATTTTCCGCCTCTGGTGGGGATATTTTTTCAGACGCGATATTAATTTTCGGTTTCCTGGATGGAAAAAAAGAGATTTTCCCTGACCATCGTTTTGATTCCCTGTCAGGCTCTTCTTTTTGTCGCATACATTTCTCAGTTTATAAACTGTTCGTCACTTTAAACCACTACACTTTTCAGTTCAGAACCTTAATTATTGAATATTTTCGGCAAATTGAATCAGAAGATTACCACCCTGGTAATCTTTTTCAGATTCCAGATCTCATTTACAAACCAGTTGTTTTTAAGCAAGTTAAGTTATAATATTTATCCAATTAAAAGATAAACCCTGATTTTTTAATTGAAATAACCAACCAATTATGAGGAGGTGCTTATGTCAATGATTAAGGAATTTAAGGAATTTGCCATGCGTGGCAATGTGGTGGATATGGCGGTCGGTATCATTATTGGAGGCGCATTTGGAAAAATTGTAAGTTCGTTGGTAAATGATGTCATCATGCCACCACTCGGCTTGTTAATAGGCGGTGTGGATTTCAGCGATTTATGGATAACCCTCAAAGGAGCGACAGCGACTGAATCAGCAGTGATTCTCCGCTATGGAGTGTTTATCAATACGGTGGTGGATTTTCTGATTGTTGCCTTTGCGATATTCATGGTGATAAAAGGAATGAATGCCTTGAAGCGCAAGGAAGAAGCCAAACCAGCCGCTCCGCCTGCACCACCTAAACAAGAAGTCTTATTGACAGAAATACGGGATCTACTAAAAGGACAACGCTAATTCGACCTATATGGATTGGCTAATCATAATACTGATTTTACTGGAGGAAACTCGCTAATGAGATATCTATCTTTTCTATTGATTTTGATGGTGTTAGCTGTGGGCATTTCCTATGGACAGGAAGCGAAAAAGGATGAACTTAAAATTGGCTGGAATAAACAATTGGTGGGCACACTGAATTTTTCCCAGGCCAGCTTCGATAATTGGGCAGCTGGAGGAGAAAACAGTTGGTCCGCTCTCTTTAACCTCACCGGAAGCTTTATCAATAAACAGGAAAAGTGGAATTGGCGGAATTTCTATAAACTGGAATATGGTCAATCCCGGATAGGTGACGCCGAGGCCAGGAAGACTACCGATGAAATATTTGTGGAATCTGAATATTCCCATAATGTGAGTCGCATCATCGGCGCTTTTGCAGCAGTAAATGGTAGAACCCAGCTTACTCCCGGTTATGATTTTAGTATCGCTCCCAAAGTTGAGATATCTAAGTTTTTTAATCCGGCCTATTTTCGGGAAAGTATTGGTTTGAAATATACACCTTCTGACATTTTCAATACCCGCGGAGGTTTTGGGTTGAAACAAACGGTGGTCTCAGATACCAGTTTTGCCTTTTATACCGATGACCTGGATACGGATGATCTCGAAAAATTGCGCAATGAAGTCGGGTTTGAATCCGTGTCTAACTTAAATTATAAGATAAAGAAAAACATTCTGTTTACTTCAAACCTGGATATTTTTTCGAACCTGAAAAGTTTTAACCAGATTGACGTGCGCTGGGATAATTTGATCTCCGCCGAGGTGATTAAATATATCACCGTAAGTTTCAATTTGCAGCTTTATTATGACCGGGATTTAAGTCTTAAGCGCCAGTTAAAGCAATATCTTGCGGTTGGCCTTACCTATTCGCTGTTGTAATTAAACAAACCTGCGAGCTGGTAAAATGAGAAAATGTTTTACCAGCTCGTTTATTTCTTAAATAAAATATCAAAATGCCTATGTTTTTTTTATAATGACAATAGTGCGGTCGTCTAAAGCCTGCCGATTTCCCTCCCACTTTTTAATAGCCTGTTCTAATTGGTGGATAATTTCCGTTGGAGGTAAGTGAATATGCTGACGGATGAAATCCTGTAATCTTTCCTCTCCGAATTGCTCAGATTTTTCATTCATCGCTTCTGAATACCCATCGGTATAAAGAATCAGAATGTCATCACTATGTAATGTGATTTTCTCTTCTGTAATCGTAGAACGGAATTTTTCATGAGGAAGCAATCCGATACCGACTCCCCGGGGGGAGAGCCATTGGCTTTTTGCGGAATGGGCTAAAAAATACAGGAGTGGGTTGTGACCAGCCCGGGCGAAGGTAAATTCTCCTTGCCGATTATCGAGGATTCCATAAATCATGGATATAAAATTACCCCGTTCAACTTCCTGATAGAATAGATCATTCATGGTCGATAAAATGTCGATTGGTTCACGTGCCTGGGTAGTTAATGCCTTTAAAAAACCTTTCACCATAGTCATGTAAAATGCTGCAGAGACACCTTTATTGGAAACATCTCCGATAGCGATTCCCAGGCGTTTATCGTCCAAATGGAAAAAATCAAAATAGTCTCCACCAACTTCCCAGGCCGGCTGGCAGAAAGCCGCTAATTGAAAATGGGGAAGTTGAGGGATTGAGCGAGGAAGAAACTTTTGCTGAACGGTCCGAGCAATTTCTAACTCTCTTATTAAGCGTTCTTTTTCCTCTTTTTTTCGAATATAATCAGGAATGAATCGGTCAGTGACCTCTTCTTCTCGCCCTCTAATAAACACCATCAAAATCGCAGAAAGAAGTAATAAAATCAAGACCAGATATAAACCAATTCCCCATTCACCGAAAGAAGGCTCAGTGGTACTGGAGAATATAATGGCTTTCGATAAGGTATGAAAAGTGACATACCCCACAATGGTGGTGAAGATTTCATACTGTAGAAAGAAAATGAGAAATAGCAGGTTAGGTAAAAAACGAAGCATTATCCGGTGAAATTCGTTAACTCCCTCCAATTCGGTGGGGAAAAATATTGCGAAAAGACTACCGACCAGTAAAATCCATGAATTTTTTTTGAACCACTTTTTTAATACTGAAACACCAAATAGACGAAAGAAAAATTCATTGAACAGGGCTTTGTAAGCAGTCTGTAATAGAATCACTAACACCGGGAAAATAGTGATGAAAGAATATGTGATAGTTTCGCCGACCTCAATTTCTTTTCCGATACCATTTTTGTAAACATATAAGGAACCTATATATAGAGCCAGGGCGTAAGCACCAAGAATGAGTCCCCTCCAAATCGATTTTCCTGCAGCGGCAGAAAATAATCTGCCGCGTAAAAACTGATCCATAACCAGCAGTTTTTCATCCCACACCTGTCTGGTGGTCGCATCACAAATGGAATAAAGCAACCACATGACCAGAGCCAGAAGAAGAGCCGGTAAAAAAGTTGAAAACAGAAAAACGATAAAAGGCAAATGCCAGTCCGATAAAAAACTCTGCAATAAATACATCAAACCAATGGTATACGCCAGTGGGAGGGCAATTTTAAAACTGATTGATTCCTGCCGCGATAGTTTGATCATAAAGTAAATCATCAAAACGATAACAGCAAGGAAGAACAGAACGACAATTACTGCGACGATAATATCTGAGGTATTTGTTTCCTTCGTGCTTTCTGTTTTATCAAATTGGTATTCATAAGATAAGAGAATACCCGATTTGGTTAGTTTTATCTGCTGGGGAATGTTCTGTTTATGGTCCGCCCTGGTAAAAGTGTAGGTATAGATAACGGTCAGTGAATCCTGTTTTATGTCTTCACTGACAAAGGCGAGTTGTGTGGTATCTTCTCCCATACGGTGTAAAAACTGATAAGCTGCTGTTCTGGTTGGAGAAGACGGTTTATTCTGAGCTATTTCTACAGAATCACTTTTCGGCTGGTTTTCCTTTAAATAGTCTAGGCGGGCTTTCTCAAAACCCAATTTTAGCACTCTTCCTTCGGGGGAAAGCCTCACCTGGTATCCCTTCTCCATGGGCATTTCAGAATTGCCATTCTTCCCGGAACTAAAAGTTAGATCTACTCTTTTTTTCTTTTTCGATATGAAATAGATATCCCAATATTGATAAGGATGAAATCCGAGTTGAGCAAGAAGCGATTGAATCTTCTTCTGCTTTTGAAAATAGTTGTTTTCAATGACATACGAGACCGTTATATCCCGTTCTGCCTGCGGAATGTCCAGTCCCACCCATTCACTGGCTTCCTCGATGGCCTCTGATTGTGATATCTCAAACGGCGCCTGGGGAAGAGGATGCAATGGCGGGTAATAGGTGATCAGAAACCAGAGACTTGCCACAAGCAGAATAATCTGAATTAAAATTTTCCATCGATAAACTGTTGTTTTCATGGACGATTGTCTTTTTACTGAATATAGTATTCTAAATTAAAAAAAGAATTAATTCATAAACCAAATTTTAATTTTATATTTACTCAGTTTATCTTTTGTTATTTTGAATCTTTGTGTAATAAAAATTTACCAGACGGTTAATATCATGTCCATTTTATCATTCTTTATTTTGTTCATACGATTCAGACACTTGTAAATGTTTCAATTTATGACACATATTCTTAAAAACAGTCGAATTATTTGAATGCATCTTTAGAAATAAACTCGGAAATGGGATTATGAAAAGAAATGATAAGTTACTCGAAGATGTCTATCAATACCGTCGCGCAGTAGTTCTTTTATCAGCTGCGGAATTGGGTATTTTTGATTTTATTCTCGGCCGTCATTGGGTGAGCGTACAACAGGTATCTAAACATTTTGGCTGGATACCGCGAGGATGTGAAATCATTTTAAATGCACTGTGTGGTTTGGGTTATCTGGATAAAAAACAGCAGCGGTATAGGGTAACTCCATCTGTTAAAAAAGTCTTTAGCAGGGAAGAATTTCCGCTTTTAAAAGAGTGGCTGCATCACGAGTGGCGACTATTGAACCGCTGGGTACATTTGCCGGAAGTGGTCCGTACTGGAAAACCTTATCGTGAACCAGAGAAAAAAAGTCTTCACCGCAATCATCGGAACTTTATTCTCTCCATGGCTCATCGGGAAAAACAGAATATACAGAGTGTGCTAAAAAAGATAAATCTGAATGGGTGTCACTATCTACTGGATTTAGGCGGTGGTCCGGGTCTTTTTGCGGCTGCCTTTGCCGAAAAATATCCACAGTTGAGAGCTACCATTTTTGATACACCTGACACTGCGCCGTTGGCCCGTCAATTTATTCGAAAATCACCAGCTAAAAATCGTCTGCATTTTGTCGGCGGTGATTTCCTGATCGATCCGATTGGAGATGGGTACGATGTGGCCTTACTCTCGAGCATCTTGCACATTTACAGTGCAGTGGAAAATCAAATGCTAATAGAGAAAGTATATCACTCCTTGAAACCAGATGGGAAAATTTTTATTCGTGATTTTTTGTTAAATCGGCCGAAAACCTCTCCTCTGATTGGCGTATTGTTTGCCGTGAACATGTTGATTAATACCGAACGCGGCAATGCTTATTCGATTGAGGAAATGAAAAGCTGGCTGAGCCAGGCAGGATTCAAAAATGTAAAAAAGAAGCCCCTGGAAGGTCGAATGATCCTGCTGGAAGCTCACAAATAACAGATCATATCCCTAAAGAAAAAGTATCCCCTACATTATAAAGTAATACCCGCTTCGGATACATATTGTATAGGTAATTAATACAACGGAATCCACAACAATGCAAGGGGATGAAAAAATCTGGATTCAGCTCGCTTAAATTTTTGGTGATATTGTATACTTTTTCCTCGGGCGCGCGATGTAAGTGCATGCCTCCCATTATCGCGTGAACTTTATTGTTGCCCGTGATGCGCATGGCATGCTTGATAGTATTGACTGGCCCGGCATGTCCACAACCCAGCAATACCACCAACCCTTTGATCGTATTGATAATCAGCGCTAAGTCATCATGTAGTTCATCATGAATAAAACTTTCCAGCACTTTTTCCTGATAGCTTTCATCAATATACTCATAGCTGGTCAGACGCGGAATTTCTCCTGAAATCCAGACATCTTTCATAATTTCCTTCGGGCTGGTTTTCAGAATGAACTTCGCCCCTAATTTTTCGAGTTCGGATTTTTCCCAGGGAACTCCAATGTCAACCCGTCCTTTTTCCATGATTTTATATTTTTTATTAAACAGGTTGGGATGACAGTAAACTTCGACAGGATGGATCTGTTTTACCAGATGGCGCAGGCCGCCTGTCATGTCGTAATGACCATGACTGAGAACTACCATTTTAATTTCTTCAAGGTTAACATTCAGAGTCTTCGCATTTTGGAGCAGGGTATCCGTTTGCCCGGTATCAAACAAAAGTTTACCCTCCGGAGTCTCAACCAGAATGGATAAACCCTGTTCGGCTTTTAGCTCAGGATTCACCACCCGATTTTCACATAACACAGTTAAGGTGAGTTGGGACAACATCATCGCTCTCCCTTTTTTACCCCTATATATTAGTGAATATTTTGGTAAAATTCAAATCGGCTAGTTCCAGGAAGGTAATTTTGAGTTGGTGAAAGGCGGTGAGTAATTCTATATTAGCTATAACGGTTGACAAGAGTGAAAAAGTATTGAATGATATGCGAAAGGAAATTTCCTACATCGCCTTAGGAGATACCGAGCGGATCGGAGCATCCGCTCATTATCTGAAGCTGGGACAATGGGGAATTTTATTGGATGCCGGGCTTGATCCTCATCAGGGAGACGGAACAGGTATTCCTGATTATGAACGACTGAAAGGTTATCCGGTCCAGGCGATTATCATCTCCCATGCCCACCTGGATCATCTGGGATCATTGCCGATTGCCCTGCGATATTTTCCGGAGGCCCGAATTTACCTGACACCCGCCACAGCCGCTCTGGCGGAAATCATGCTTTATCATTATTACAAAGTACAGGAACGTCGTGCCTCTTTAAAAGAAATCCCATTCCAACCCCATTATTCGGAGCAGGAAATCGATCACCTGTTATTTCTGTTTCAATCGTTCCATTATAATTTTCCTTTTCACATTCATAGTTATCAGGAAAGTGAGATATCGATTTGCTTTTGGGATGCCGGCCATATTTTGGGATCAGCAGGCATTGAAATTCGCTGGCACGAGGTATCGATCTTTTACACCGGAAATACGAAGAAAAGTCCACAGTTTATTTTGCGCGGCGCCAGGTATCCCGAACGTACCCAGATTCTGATTACTGAGACGACGTATGGAGATAACCCCACGGCACCCTTCATAAAACGAACCGATGAAATTCAACGCTTTGTTCATTTCCTGAATGAAAGAATTCGATTTGGAGGCTCTGTTTTAATTCCGGTGTTTGCGCTGGGACGAACTCAGGAAATCATGTATCTGCTACATCGTCTCATCACCCAACGGAAAATACCCCCTATCCCGTTGTATTTAATTGGTATGGGGATAAAGATAAATAAAATCTATGACCGCTTATTGCATAAAATTTATCCCAATTATCAGCCTAAATTATTGAAGGCAATTACCAGTGATACCCTTTTTCAGCGAAGATTCCGCAAACCGAGTATTATCCTGGCCACTTCCGGGATGATGATACCCCATACCCTGTCATATGAAATTGCCACTGATTTTTTATTAGACCCCCGCAATGGAATAGCACTGGTTGGCTGGAGCGATCCGGAGACTCCGGGCGGTACCCTGCGCTCTGGAGAACAGCATAGAATTAAAGAAATCTTTGGAGTAGAACAGGTGCACTGTGGGCTGGAGACTTTTTATTTCTCCGCTCATTCTCATCGTGAAGAATTATTGGCATTAGCCCGACGGTTGTCTCCCTATCAGATTATCTTATGTCATGGTGATCTTTCTTCCCAGAAATGGATGCAGAATCAATTGGAAAAGGAACATCCTGGTAAAAAAGTCATCTTACCCATAAAGAATCAGGAAATTTCGCTCCTGTAAGCATCTGGTGTAAAAAAGTGCATCATATTGTGCATGGCCTGCACAATTTACGAGGTTCTCACGTTGGAAATGGGGTAAGTAGTTCCTGAAGAACCAGGTATGCTTCAAAAAACAGAAAACATAAAAAAATATTGCAAAAAAATTGAATAATCTTTAAATTGTTTAGCTTTTTAATAGAGAATTAACTGGTGGAAGTGCTAAGAGAGCGCAATTGGTATGTTTGATGACCTGACGGCGAGACTGGAATCGACGCTGAAGAAGATCCGGGGACAGGGTAAGATTACGGAAAGTAATATTGCCGAATCACTGAAAGAAATCCGACGTTCTCTTCTGGAAGCGGATGTGAATTATCGGGTGGTGAAGGACTTTATAGATAAAGTTCAACGTCAAGCGGTGGGTGAGGAGGTCCTGCGGAGCGTCACTCCCGGTCAGCAAATCGTAAAAATTGTATATGATGAGCTTGTCCAGCTGATGGGCAAAGCGCAGTCTGATTTAAAATTGGCTGGAATTCCGCCGGCGGTGATTATGCTATGCGGATTACAGGGTTCGGGTAAAACGACCTTTGCCGCAAAATTAGCCGCCTATTTGCGGAAAAAGGGACGGCATCCCATGCTGGTAGCGGCCGATATTTATCGACCTGCAGCTGTTGATCAGCTGAGAATTCTGGGTCAAAACCTGAATATCCCGGTATATGGGGAAACCACCACCGATGCCGTTAAAATTGCGCAAGGATCAATTGGTGCTGCCCGCCAACAGGGATGTGACGTGGTGATCCTGGATACTGCCGGTCGTCTGCATATCGATGAAGAAATGATGCAGGAGCTGGAGAAAATCAAAAAAGAAGTTAAACCTTCTGAAATTTTGTTCGTAGCAGATGGTATGACCGGCCAGGATGCAGTGAATGCGGCTAAGCAGTTTCTGGATCGGCTGGATTTTCACGGAATTGTGTTGACCAAGATGGATGGTGACAGCCGGGGCGGTGCTGCCCTCTCGATGCGGCAGGTAACAGGTCGGCCAATCAAGTTTATGAGTGTGGGCGAAAAGCTGAATGCCATTGAAGCATTTCACCCGGAGCGAATGGCCTCCCGCATTCTGGGCATGGGTGATGTGGTGAGCCTGGTAGAAAAAGCGCAAGAAAGTGTCGATGTAGAAGCCGCACAAAAGTTAGAGGAAAAGCTTCGACGTGAACAATTCAATCTGGAAGATTTTTATCACCAGTTGCAGCAGATTAAAAAAATGGGACCATTAGACCAGATTTTAGGAATGTTGCCCGGAATGAATAAACAGTTAAAAAATGTTTCGCTGGATGACAAAGCTTTTGTACGAGTGGAGGCGATTATTAACTCCATGACACCAGAAGAGCGACAAAAACCGCAGATCCTTAATGGCAGCCGACGCAGACGCATCGCTCTGGGAAGCGGGACCCGGGTACAAGAAGTCAATCAATTATTGAATCAATTTGAAGAAATGAAAAAATTAATGAAAAAATTCAAGGGTGGAAAGTTCCGAGGAGCTTTTCGTCCCGGTGCATTACCGTTTTAGTGAAATTAACAGGCGAATAAAAAATGGAGGTTCATTTTGGCAGTAAGATTGAGATTACGGCGTTTAGGTAGAAAAAAACGTCCTTTTTACCGGATTATCGCCACGGATTCCCGTGCTCCACGAAATGGACGGTTTATCGAGGAAATTGGGTATTACAATCCGTTGACTCATCCCGCTACCGTAAATGTGGATGAAGAACGGGCATTGTACTGGTTGAATGTGGGTGCCACTCCCAGCAAGACCGTGCGTAATATCCTCAGTCGGAAAGGAATTATTCTAAAATTCGATTTAAAAAAACGTGGGGAGTCTGAGGAGAAAATTACCGAAGAATTGCGAAAATGGGAAGTTCTGCAAATTGAAAGAAGTAGAAAATTAGAAGCAGAAAAAGAATCGGGTAAACGGAAAAGAAAGAAAGCCAAGACCGAGGAACAGGCAAAGGCAGAAGGGGCAGAGGTAGCAGCGGCCGGCACGGCTCAACCAGCAGAAGCAACCCCAGCCGCCACACCGCCGGAAAAATCTGAAACTCCTGCTGCTGAAGAAACGGAAGGAAATAAATAAAGCTCTATAAATCAAAACCTGTTAGTTCAGTGCGATTTTTGATTCGTTCAACCAACTAATTTGTGTTAAGGAGGATCTGGAAATGAAAGAATTTATCGAATTCATCGCCAAGCACCTGGTGGACAAACCAGAAGAAGTTGAAGTGACTGAGGTTGAAGGAGAGCGCGTGACAGTTTATGAACTGCGAGTGGGAGACGGAGACTTGGGAAAAGTGATCGGAAAGAGGGGTCAAACAGCCAAGGCTATCCGAACTCTACTGAGCGCCTCTGCAGCAAAAATTGGCAAAAGAGCAGTATTGGAAATCTTGGAATAAATACTCGTCTCTATTGTTGATGAATAGAAACAGGGATAAAACCCTGATTCTTTCGCGATATGTCTAAGGTGTATGAAGGTTTCATAACGGTTGGGAAAATTCGGGGTGTTTTTGGATATAAAGGGTGGGTAAAGGTTAGTGCCTATTCAGGAGTAAAAGACCGCTTTGCAAAAGTGAAAGCGGTGTACATCGATTCCGGAACAGAACTGGTAAGAAAAGTTTTGACCGGTCAAAAATACTACCAGAAGCAGTTGTTGCTGAAATTTGCAGATCTGAACGACCGGGAAACTTCCAAAGAATTGATTGGGCGGGAATTATATCTTCCGGAATCAGAAATTGTTGAACTGCCGGCAGATAGCTTTTTTATACACGATCTGGTGGGATTAGCGGTTTATGATGTCCAAAAAGGTTATCTGGGCATATTGAAAGATGTGATGTTCGCTGGCAGCCATCAACTGCTGGTTGTGCAATCGGAAGAAAGAGAAATTCTGGTTCCGGCCGTAGAGGAGTTTGTGCGGGAAGTTGATGTGCAAAAAGGAAAGGTTCTGGTTCGTTTGTGGGAAGACATGTGATGCGAATAGATGTAATCACAGTGTTTCCTAAAATTCTTAATGATCCTTTAAACGAAAGTATTTTAAAACAAGCCCGCAAACGAATCGACCTGGAAATCAAGCTGGTTGATTTGAGGGATTACTCAAACGACAAGCACCGTACGGTGGATGATACGCCGTATGGGGGCGGTCCAGGGATGATTCTTAAACCAGAACCGTTATTTGCTGCCCTGGAAGCTGTTTTTGCACAGACCCAGGATCGGCCGAAGAGTCGAATAATTTTTCCAACTCCGCAGGGAAAATTATTTAACCAGCAAATGGCCGAAGAACTGAGTCAGATCGATCACCTGGTATTTATTTGCGGACACTACAAAGCGATTGATCAGAGAGTCATTGATGCCTGGGTGACCGATGAAATTTCAATAGGAGATTTTATTTTATCGGGCGGTGAAATCGCTGTTTTATTGATGGTCGATGCGATTGTCCGGTTGCGGCCGGGGGTATTGGGCGATATGGATTCAGCCCGCACCGATTCGTTCCAGGATTATTTGCTGGATTGCCCCTATTATACCCGACCGGAAGTTTTCAATAATCTGGCAGTCCCGGATGTGCTTCTCTCAGGCCACCACCAGAAGATTGAAGAGTGGAGACTGGATCAGAAAGTTGAAAGAACTCGCTTACGGCGCCCAGATTTATATGAAAAATATCTAAGTATGAAATCGAAAGAAGAGAAAAAGAAAAAAAATCGGAGGAAATAAAATGGACATACTTCATAGTGTGGCAGCCAGCCAAATGAAAACCGATATACCAGATTTTTCACCAGGCGATACCATTGCGGTTCATGTGAAAGTGATCGAAGGTAATAAGGAACGAATACAGGTCTTTTCCGGAATCTGTATTAAGCGTCATGGCAATGGAATCAATTCCACCATTACAGTAAGAAAGATTTCCAATGGAGTGGGAGTAGAAAGAATCTTTCCTATCCATTCACCTCGTATCGAGAAGATCGAATTGCTCCGCAAAGGTAAAGTCCGTCGGGCAAAGTTGTATTACCTGCGAAATCTACAAGGCAAATCAGCCCGGATTAAAGAAGAAAGTTAATCTCGCAAGTTAACGCAGCCACCTCTCCAATGATGTGGCTGTGTTTGAATCCCTTAATTTGCTTTCAATTCACTTGCCTTCCCTGAAAAATAATCTTTTCAGCAACTATTTCTATTTTAAGACACTCTTACACAAAACCAGAGTGGAGCTGACTGGGATATTACTTTGACAGGATAGATTAAGAAAACTTTTATCAAATATAAATTTATTTCAGAACAGATGCGGTTTTTTAACTTCATGTTCATCTTGTTATCCTATCTAAAATAGAGAATCATCCGGTCAATAAAGTACCTCATCAATCTCTCCGTAAAATATTAGATCCCTTACCAGATTGAGATTCTTCTTCAAGCACGCATCAATTATTTGAAATTTATTTTCTTTTTCGCAATCGTGGTGTAAATTCCTACCTCGAATTAGAATCAATACCAGTTTTAAAATCAGTTCTTTCGCATTCAAAAAAAGTGTCTCATTCGATGAAAAAATTGATTTTAATGAAATTGATGATTCTGATTTATATCATGACTGGTTGAATGTAGTAATGAACGAAATCCACAGATGAGTCTAACCGATTTTACGAACATGACAGTGAATACAATTTTGTCAGCATCGAGTAAAAAAAAGTGGTTACAGTTACTCCCGCTGTTCTTATTTTTTACATTCATTTTTTTAGTATGCGCCCACAAAGTGCCACCTACAGGCGGCCCGGAAGATAAAATTCCTCCTACCGTTGTTCGGCATTTTCCCTCAGCCGATAGCGTGGGAATTAAGCATCTGGATTATCTGGAAGTGGAATTTAGCGAACCCATCCGATCCAGCACTCTGATGGGCAATTATTGGGTTATGCCAACCCTGAAAAACGATTTCAGCGTCAAATGGAAAGGGAATAAAAAAGTCCGATTTTACTTTAAGGACTCGCTGGATAAAAATCAGACCTATGTGTTCACTTTGAGTCCAAATGTCCGTGATCTGCGTAATAATGGACTCACCCAGCCATTTCAATTGGCTTTTTCCACTGGACCTAAACTGGATCGAGGTTCGATACGTGGGAAGATTTTCGCCGATCAAAAACAACGTGATGTGTACGTTTATGCGTATCTCTTACAACCTGGGCAAAATCTGGATTCTTTGATTTACACTCCTCCCCGCTACTACACTCAGGTAGATGCAGACGGAAGCTATTATCTCAATTACCTGTCACTGAAAAAATATCGTTTACTGGCTCTGGTAGATCAAAACTATAATCGAACCTATACGGTGGAAACTGATCTGGTGGGATTGCCATTTAGAGATATTGAGTTGGATTCGGTGCATAGCCATTTTACCAATATTAATTTTTATCTCATACAGGAAGATACCACCAGACCCTCCATAAAAAGTATTGATACCCTCTCTCATCGGCATCTAAAGATCACTCTGAGTGAGCAGATAAAATCAAGCGCTTTGTTTCAAGTTTCTCTCCTGGATTCTTTAACTGGTGAAAAGGTGACGCCAATAGTCTGTGGTTTAGATCCCGAGCAGAGTGATCAGCTGCAACTGTTTTTTCCCGAATTGGTAAGCAGAAGAAAGAAATTTCTGCAATTACAGGGTTTTAGCGACCTTGCGGGAAATGAACTTCGACCTTCACAGGTATCATTTTTTTCGTCTACTCGTCCGGACACCAGTTCATCCACTTTACGAAAAATTATTCCTGCCCGTGGCGAAAGAGAAGTGCCATTTTCTGCACCTATTGTCGCCATCTTTTCTGTACCAATAGATTCCGTGAGTTACAAAAAGTCATTTTCCCTGCTGGCGCCGGATAGCTCCCAAATCGCAGGACGATTTGATTTTCAGAATGTGTTAAGTCCCGTTTTTTTTCCTGCTGAAAATTTAAAAAGCAATACTACCTATCAGATTCGATTAGCGCTATCCACGCTGAAGGATTGGTGGCAGCGTTCTTTTACTGATACCCTCATCCGGCAGGAGTTTACCACTCAAGACCTAGCCAATCTGGGAGAAATTGCTGGTAGGGTTCGTTCCACTGAATATCAAGATTTGCAGGCGATTATTGAAGCACATCCGGTTCGAGGTAACCAGGTTTTTCGTACCTTCAGCCGACCAGACCAGAGCTATCAGTTGGATTATCTTCCTGATGGTCAATATCTTCTTCAGGCCATTATTGATCGGAATCGGAATGGGAGATGGGATAAGGGAGCAACTATGCCCTGGCAATTTGCAGAACCCTTTTTGGTTAGAACCGATACCGTTCGGGTCCGCAAGCGCTGGACGACTCAGGGGATTGATCTGGAATTCAATTTTGTGGAAAGTGAAAAATGAAAGTTATCCCTTTTTCCAAGATGCACGGAAACGGGAACGATTTTATCATCATCGACAATCGCGAGCACTATCTATCTGCCCGGGAAAAACAATTGATTCGGAAATTATGCCAGCGTCGATTGGGAATAGGGGCGGATGGACTGATGTTGATTGATTTTAAAAAGGAAAATCACTTCCATTTGACTTATTTCAATGTCGATGGTAGCAAAGCCGCCATGTGCGCCAATGGCGCCAGATGTGCGGTTTATTTTATGCATTTGCGCTTCCCCCAAACGCATTGCTTTACCTTTAAAATTGAAAATCGATCTTATCGAGCAGAAGTTCTCGGCAAATGGCGGGTGAGAATATACTGGCCGGTTCTTCCCTCTCTAAAGCCTGTATCGGACCTCCCTGCATTGATCACTGAGAATTTCCAGCAGTTCTTATGGGTGGACAGCGGCGTTCCCCATCTGGTTGTTCATACCGCTCAATCCGTTGATGAGATTGATGTGGAGCATTGGGGAAGCTTCTATCGGCATCACCCCTTGTTTGGAAAAGCAGGAACGAATGTGAATTTTGTAAATTTTTCACCGAGGGGAATTCTTATTCGAACTTATGAAAGAGGAATTGAAGGTGAAACATTATCCTGCGGAACAGGGGCACTGGCTGCTGCCTGGGCTGGAAAATATTGGCAATGGAGCGACTGGCCGACCATCGTCCAGAGTAAAGGCGGACATCTGATCATTGGAACAGATTCGTCTGCAAAAAACCTGTGGGTAGAGGGTTTCGTTCAGTTGGTATATGGAGGAGAATTCGTCAAAGAAAATTTTTTATGACGAGATTGTTGAAAAAATTGAATCGGAAAACCTTGCGCTCGTTCGGGTTTCATACTACATTCATCACAGATTTTTTAAAACTTGAAAAAATTAGATTTAAATTATAAATTATTTCAAAAGAGAGAGTGGAGAGATGATAAAAATAATTGGGTTATTGTTTATTATCCTCATAGTGATGATGAGCTGTGCTCCCCAGGTAAAAAAAGTACCGCCGGTAGAACCTACTGAAACGGCTGAAATTATGGCAGAGAATTATGTGAATGATGCGATTGATTTTTATCAGAATCAAAAATATCCGGAAGCAATTGCCAGCTGGAAAAAAGCCCTGTACATCATTCCCCAGGATGCCGAAGTGCATAATTTTGTGGGTTTGGCCTATCATCGTTCCGGCCAATTAGACAGTGCGATTACCTATTTTCATCGGGCAGTCACCCTTGATCCGCAATATCATCAGGCCTGGAATAATCTCGGTTACATGCATTTCTTAAAGGGGAATTATCAACTGGCCTTAGAGAATTTTGATCGTTCCTTAAAAGCCAATCCCAATTACGAGCAAGCCCGCCAGAATCGCAGTAAAACTGTGGATATCCTGGAAGGTCGGCTGAATATTCAAGTGTTTGAGTTAGTGGAAAAAACAGCGAAGTTGGACAGTCTAGAGTTACAGATCGCAAATTACCGTAAAGTGTTGGAAATAGATTCCAATTATGTGGACGCCTGGAACAATTTGGGCGTGGCCTATTTTTATTATAGCAATTTAGATAGTGCAGTAATATGTTTTAAAAAAGCATTGGATAAAAATCCAGATTATCCTCCTGCCCACAATAACGCGGGATATGTTTTGGATGTTCTGGGTAAATATGACCAGGCTGTGGCCCACTATCAAAAAGCCATCCAGCTTCGCCCCAATTACTTGATTGCCATGGCCAATTTGGTGGACACTTACATGCATCAACGCGATTATGCATCAGCAAAGACCATACTGGACGCTTTGCGAAAAAACGCACCCGATAATTATTTAGTGCGCCAGCGGATTGAAGAATATCAGGAAATTCTTTACGGCAATACCCCGCAAGGAGGTCAATAAATGAAAATTTTTGCAGTGCTGATGGCTGGTGGGGTCGGTACCCGTTTCTGGCCACGAAGCCGTGCAAAAAATCCCAAGCAAGTTCTGGATATCCTCAATCATGAAACCATGATTGAAGCCACCTTCAAGCGATTGAAAGGTCTGGTGGATCCCTCTCACATTTTCGTGGTGACCAATCAGGTCCAGAAAGAAATTATCGGTAAATACCTTCCGCAATTGAAAGCAGAAAATTATATTATTGAACCTTTTGGGCGAAATACGGCTCCCTGTATTGCGTTGGCCGCTATGATCATCCAGCAAATCCATGCCGAAGGCGTCATGGTGGTTTTACCGGCCGATCATCTGATTTCAAATATCAAAGAATTTCAACGGGTGATCCGACATGCGGCTCAATTTGCTAGTGAAACCAATAGCTTGGTGACTTTAGGAATTACTCCTACCTATCCCTCCACCGGCTATGGTTACATCCAGCGCGGCGAGGAAGTAAAAAAGATTAATGGCGACCAGGTATATAAAGTAAAAACTTTTGCCGAAAAGCCTAATCTGGAAACGGCCATGCGTTTTTTAGAAAGCGGAGATTTTTACTGGAACAGCGGAATGTTTATCTGGCGGACCTCCACTATTTTGCAGGAAATCGAAGATAAATTACCGGAACTTCATGAAGGATTTTCGCAGGTGAAAGCTCATATCGGAAAATCCTCTTATCAAAGCAAGATAGAAAATGTGTATAAAAGAATTCGGGGTATTTCTATCGATTATGGAGTCATGCAAACCGCACAAAATGTATTCGTCATTCCGGCTAACATGGGTTGGAATGACGTGGGGAGTTGGGAAGTGGTGTATGATATTTCGGAAAAGGATAAGAACAAGAATTGTGGGGATTATAAAAATTTGCATACCGTCGATGCCAGTGAGAATTATATCTATGCCCCTAAAAAATTGGTAGCATTGGTGGGGGTAAAAAATATAATTGTCGTTGATACTGGCGACGCACTGCTGGTATGTAAAAAGAGCCGTGCCCAGGATGTGAAAGAAATCGTTGAACAATTAAGAAAGAGTGGCATGAATGACTACCTATAAGCGAAAGAGAAAAAATCAAAAAATCTGGCCGGTCTCACCAGAAACACAGTTGTTATTGGATGAACTATGTGACATCCTGAGAAAGTTGGGCATCGAAGTGAGGCAGGAATTGGGTTATTTTAAAGGGGGATTATGTGTGGTGGGTGAGCAGAAAATATTTTTCATTAATAAGAGTAATCCGGCCGAACACAATCTTGATTTGTTGCTGAATCAATTGCAGAATGAAGATTTGAGTAATATTTATATTTCCCCGAGGGTACGATCACATTTAGAAGCCCTGGACTATAAAATTGAGGCATAATATGAAGACGAAAGAAGCCAGAAAATCGGTGCGGGTAGATGCCCAGCTTTTTATCTCATATGATATCCTTGACAAAGAGGGAAAAGTAGTACAGGCCGGAATGGCCTTAAGCGAAGACCTGAGCCGCAGTGGGGTAAAGATTAAAGACCGCAGCCAATTACCCGTCGATACTTCAGTAAAAATTCACCTGGCTGTGGGTGATGAAGTCATCGATCTGATTGGCAAAGTCCGCCATGTTGAAAAGGTAAGTGGAAATAATTATCACATTGGGGTAGAATTTTCTGAGGTTGACACTGATTTATTGAAAAAGCTGGCAAAAAATTACCCGGAAATTTTGCAAAACAAAAAATAGTTATTTAAGACTTGCAGAATTATTCCATTTTTAATATTATATCATCAGGTTAAAATTAAGGAGGTTACCGTTACTTTCGAGTGTTACTACTTCTAATTTTCTTCACCTAAGAAAAAATATTCCCTTTTCATTGGCGGTAAGAGGGAAAAATCTTTCCCCTGAGGTCGATGAGAATTAGGGCGTAAGTATTTATTATTAATAGAGTTCTGTTGATAAGAAGAAATAATGGTATTTTTTTTGTAATCTGAACATAATTTAATAAAATTGTTACCCAATTAAACGAAGGAGGTTCGAATAAACTGATACTTTAAAAGAACTTACCTAAATTAGATAATTATCACAACAACCTAATTAAGGAGGAATGATGATGAAGAAGGTTTTTACGACAGTCGTCGCGTTATCAGTGCTTTTGTTGCTTGTTTCTTTATCTGTGGCAGGTAAATACAACGAGCAACGGGCCTATCGGGTAACACCGGCCGATATCGAAAAATGGGATCAACAGCTTAATTCCATTCTGCCGACCGAAGGGATTAATCCCCCACACAATGCAGCCGCTATCGAATTCGGCCGTACCTGGTATGATTATGCTACAAATAATGTGACCGCCCGAATGCTCAACTATGCTGCTAATGGAATTCATGTAGTTTTTATGAAAAGGATGCCCAGTGCAACTTCAACTCGCTATGTCACTTATGATTATTATGATTACACGTATGGATTTTTCGGCAATCAATCGGTGACAGAAGCCTCCGCTACTGGTTGGGGCCGGGTACTGAATGGTGTCAATAATGAAGCGTTGATCTGCATGCATGGTGGTGGATTGCGATTCTTCCAGGATACTGGTGAAGGGCAATATGCGTTTAATGTGGTGCAGTTTCTCGCTGGTGGTGGGGTGTTTCCAGGTATCGCCCGATTGGGGAATACAGTGGTGTTTATGGGACAATTAACCAATGCCAACTGGTTAGGCGGAGACACGATTTTGGTCTCTACCGATTATATGACCAACTGGACCGGTCATAATATCTGGGAAGAACCTGCCAGCGTTGCTGACTATGGTGTGGGTGAAATGTGGCCAACTATCAATCCTGTAAATCCTTCTGAGTTCTCAGTAGTTTATGCTCCAGATAACCGTCCGGAAGCTCCGAATGGATCAATCCGATATGCCACCACTCCTGATCTGGGTGCTACTTTTAATACCTATCATGTGTGGAATGATGATAGCCTTGTACAACAGGGACCCAATTTAGCACAATATATCATCGAAAATTTTGCCCAGATGAATAGCATGTACACTTCAGACGGTGTATATCATATTGTAATGGGTGGAGTGCAGGGAGTAACCGATACCTCTGCCACTGCTATTAACATGTGGCCTATTCTCTATTGGAATACCCGGGATCAGATCATGGTGGAACTCACCGATCCATATTATGGTCGTCCCACTAACGAACTCGCCTGGCCTATTTTACAGAATAATCGTCCGGGCAATGGAATCGGAAATGCCTATCCTACCCTAGCCGAGGGTCCCAATGCAGGCGAGTTGATCTGCATCTGGCAGCAATGGGAAGATGATGGTACAGGTGTGCCTGTTCTCTTAACTGCTACCACGGGTGGCGGAACGGGAACAACCCAAATTTTTTCCACTGATATCTGGGGTGCTTATTCTGGTGATGGTGGACAAACCTGGTCGGCTCCCTTCTTTGTGACTGGCACGGCAGGAGTATCTGATGTGTTTCCCATGCTACCGGATAAGTTTTTCTACAATGCTACTCAGGATTCCATTTACCTGGATATTCTGTATATGGTGGATACCAATCCGGGTGTATCAGTATTTACTACTCCTAACTCAGACCCCTCGGAATGTATCTGGTATTATGAAAGGGTGGCTATCTGGGCAGGTCCAAATTTAGTGGGAGATAAAGGTAATGTGGTTAATGAATTCCGCTTATCTCAGAACTATCCCAATCCTTTCAATCCCAGCACAACCATTTCCTTCGATTTGAAGACCGCCGGAAAAGTTTCTCTGGAAGTATACAATACCCTTGGTCAGAAAGTAGCCACCGTGTTAAGTATGAATATGCCTGCTGGTTCTCATCGCGTTGAGTTTGATGCCAGTGATCTTGCTTCTGGTATTTATCTCTATCGCCTGAGCAGTGGCAATCTCACTCAAACTCGCAAAATGATGCTGTTGAAGTAGAATCATCCTACAGGGGTTGATGGAAAACCATCAACCCCTATTTTACATGTGTTTCTTTATTCGATAAGTGAGAAGGAAAGATTTTAATACGACGATCATTTCTGTATCTTCTACATTGTGGAATAAACTTTAAAAATACCGTTTTCAATTTAAACCTGGATAAGTCATCATTTTTCAATAGAGTGTGAAAATAAATTTTTTACATAGATATTTTACCTTTAAATCAACAGCTCATTTTTTGGAGGAATAAGGAATGGGTAAGAATTCATTATTAATTATTGTCATGTTAATGTTGCCCTGCCTGATCTTTTCCGCCACTACCGGGAAGTTAAGTGGGGTGGTAACCGACGCCAGCACCGGTGAACCATTAATCGGAGTCAATGTCACCATTGAAGGAACTACCCTGGGGGCATCCACCGATATTGATGGTTATTATGTAATTCTCAATATTCCCGCCGGTACCTACACTGTAAAATTCGATTATATCGGTTATCGGGTAACCATGTTTGAGAATATTCGGATTGTCCCGGATATTACCAAACGGCTGGACGTGCGGATGCAAGAATCGGCCATTGATCTGGGTGAACAAATTTTAGTAGTGGCCGAGCGACCATTTTTTGAAGTCTCCGCCACCAACACGGTGCGGGTAGTCGATGCTGAAGAATTACAAAAAGTTCCGGTAAAAGGTGTAAACCAGGTAGTCGCTTTGAATGCCGGTGTGGTGATTGAAGATGGCAGTGGAGGAGAAACTGATGCCGCTATCTTGAATGTGCGTGGCGGTCGTGGAAAAGAAACCCTCTACATCGTCGATGGTATACCTTATAATGATGCGGTTTATGGCAATGCCATTGGTACGATTCCCGATGCAGCCGTCGAACAAATTTCTTCACAAATTGGTGGATTCAGCGCCAAATACGGCAGCGCTCAATCTGGAATTGTGAATATTGTGACCAAATCAGGAAATCCGAAGTTTTTTGGAAGCGTGGAAGGAATTACTTCCAGTTTGACCGATATTTATGGCTATAATTCAGTCAATGGCGCTTTTGGTGGTCCGATTATCCCCCGTAATAAACGCTATACCTTCTTTTTATCGGGAGAATATATCAATGCCGGTACCGATGAACCACGAGCCGTGGGAGCCTATATCCCTGCAACGGTGGGACGCAATGGCACAGTATTTCCCGAAGTGAAATATGATAAACTTCCCAATACGGGCAGTGAATCTTATCGCTACGTGGGTAAAGTCGATTTTTCCCTGGACCGATTGAAGACCAGCTTGAGTGTTAATGGTTCGAATCGAGATGCCCGGGATTATGTCCATTCGTATGTCAAACATAATCCAGAACACAATCCGCGGGAAGTGGAAAATGTAATCGGCACCTCTTTAAAACTCACCGGAATCTTTAATGAGAGAACTTTTATGGACGTGATACTTCGCTACAAGTTTTCTCATTATCGTCGCGGTGATGGTTTCTGGTGGGATAATCTGGAAGCCTATGGCGACACCCTGGCTAATAAGGCAGTGGGCATTACTCTGCGAACCCAGGCCGATCGTGTTCTGAGAGATGAGAACGGGGTATTTTATTTAAGGGGACGTGTCAATAATATCTGGAGAGAATACGAGATACAAACTATGGGTGGAGATCTTTTATTCACTCATCAATTCCGTGATCATCTGCTGGAAATTGGTGGCACTGTGCAGGTGGATCAAAGCCGATTCATTCAATTGTCTCCTCTGGATCTGGCGACTGGTCTGCGTACCCCGGGTGTGCCGGCTGAGCAGCGCTATTATGGTGCAGCCGTTTCTTTCTGGGGGTATGATATCACCGGAAATAAGATAAGCAGTACCCGTTTTCGCGATGTAGTGACCGATGCTGCCAATGGACAAACGGATTATATCGAAGAATCGGGACCAAAAGAACCCTTAACCATGGCCTTCTTCATACAGGATAAAATCGAATTTGCAGATTTTATTTTTAATCTGGGTTTACGCTGGGATTATTTTGATCCCAAATCGAATCGCTTGCGAAATGTATTTTATCCTTTAGCCTACAGTCGTGATCCGAATACCGGCCAGGTTGTCTTTAATCCTGATACGGATGCTAAGTTGGATCCGGAAGATTTTGAGCCTATGCCGGCCGAAAGTTATATTAGTCCTCGGATCGGTTTTGGTTACCCGGTTACTCAGCGGGTAGTTTTCCATGCCGAATATGGAATCTTCCGACAATTCCCACGACAAATTGATCTATATGATTCCTGGATAAGTGTTACTCAACTGGAGCGTGATGCTCAATTTGGAGTAAATACCGGCCATTTAAAAGCCGAATCTACTACCCAATATGAATTTGGATTTAAAAATCAGATTGGAAATATTGCCAGCCTGGATATAACTGCTTTTTATAAGAATATTAAAGGATTAACCAATATCATTTCCCAGAGATTCCGGCGAGGTCAGTTAGACCTGGTTTATCTGTCCTCTACCAATTCCGACTTTGGGACGGTCAAAGGTTTTGCTTTCCAGTTAAATTTGCGGCGCGTAGGTCCATTGTCAACCCGAATTGATTATACCTATTCATTAGCCGAAGGAACCGGATCCAGTGAGACCAGCTCGTATGTGGCAGCTTTCCGCAATCCTCGTGGAGAAGTACCTTCTGCCATTGCTCCTCTTGATTTCGATCAACGGCATACCTTGACGGCGAATCTCGATATTCGGGCTGGAAAAGGCCAGGGACCACGACTCCTTGGTGTAAAACTACTTCAGGAAACTGGTATTAATATCTTGTTCAATTATAATAGCGGTAGACCTTACACACCGGTAGAATACCTGAACGCCCTGGATGATATCAGCAATTATGGCTCACTCACCCAATATATTAATTCAGCCTACGCCGGTGATTTTTTCCGAATCGATCTTAAACTAGATAAAACATTTTCAATTGGACGCCTGTCATTAGTTCCCTATCTGTGGATTCAGAATTTGTTAGATCGTGACAATTATATTGACGTCTGGCGTTCCACTGGTCAACCGGATAATACCGCTTACCTGGAAACTCCACAAGGACAACAAACTGTTAAAAGCGCCGGAGAAGGATATGCCTCTGATTATCGGGCGTACGAGAGATTACCCGATAATTATGGAATTCCGCGCCTGATTCGTTTAGGTCTCCGAATCAATTATTAACTTGGAAGGAGTAAAACTATGCTTAAAAAATTCGTTCTGCCTTTTGTTACCATATTGTTTATTATTTTTTCAGTCGGCGCTGAAGAAACCCAGAAGTTATCCTTTAACAAACCGACCGTCATCGGCCAGGTTACCCGCATGAATATCAATCGCATTGATATGGCTTTAGAAAATAATGGGAATGTGGGACTGGATGCCGATACGTATTATCCTTCCGGAACACGAACCTCCTTTTTATTTGCCGCTGGATTGGCCTGCTCGGGATATGTGAATGGCGATTTGCGGACCGCCTGGATGGCTTCGGCTTCTCGTATCCGGGAGACTCAACCCGGTAAATGGGGAATGGATCCGGCCGATCCGAAAGCTAAATTTTATATTGTGGATAATAATGACGGTCCCGGCAGTCCTGCTTATATTGAGTGGGCTGATGCAGTTGCCCTGGGTGCCGACTTCGTCGATCTGGATGGCGATGGGGTCTATGATCCTTATGTTGATCGTCCCGACTTAATCGGCGATAAAACCATCTGGTGTGTCTATAATGATGGCACTGATCTCAGCGCTCGCACACCCCGTTTGCAAACCGCTCCGCTTGGCCTGGAAGTCCACCAGTCCGTCTGGGCTTTCAATCGCGGTGATGCACTGGGTGATATCATTTTCTTCCGTTATAAATTAATCAATGCTACCAACAATGATATCAATGATCTAATCTTCACTAATTGGACGGACCCGGACCTGGGAGATCCATATGATGATTTAATTGCCTGCGATACCACCCTGAGTCTGGGATATATTTATAATTTTCAAGATGATTTGAACTATGGACCCAATCCTCCGGCCTTTGGCATCGATTTCTTCCAGGGCCCGGTAGTAGAAACGGGAAATCCGCTGGACACCGCTCTGATCAAAAAAGGACCTTTCCTTGGTGTGGATACTCTGGTGGGTTGGAAAAATCTGCCCATGACTTCCTTTATGTTCTATATCCAGAGTGATCCAGTAATCGGTGACCCTGATCTGGCCATCGTGGCTCGCCGCTATCAGGAAGGTGGATTGGACAAAGAAGGCAATCCGCTGGATCCAACAAAATGGGGTGTGGGCGGCACCGCCAGCACTAATCCTCGTTATGTTTTCAGCGGCGATCCAGTGACAGGTACAGGCTGGTTAGACAGCACCCCGGATGATAAGCGTTTTATGGTGAATACCGGACCCTTCCAGCTGGCAGCTGGAGATACCCAGATTATTGTAGTCGCTTATGTGGTCGGACGAGGTTCAGATGCCCTGAGTAGTGTCACCAAATTGAAAGAAATTGATGTTCTGGCCCAATATTCTTATGATAAAAATTTTAAAGCCGCTGCCCCTCTTCCCCGACCAGTCGTGGATGTGAGGACTTTTGAAGATCAAGCGAAAATTGAAATGATCCTCGATCTTTCTCCCTGGTTTGCCTATAAAAATGTGGAAGATATTGCCGGCTTTGTCAATTTCGAAGGATTTAAAATCTATCAATTCAATTCGGTTTCCACTGAAGATATGGTAAATAATCAGGAAAACGCGAAATTGATTGGCTCTTTCGATGTGAACAATCAATATGGTGATCTGTATATCGAAACCGATCTGGGGCCACAACGAGTCTATATTGCTCAAAACAATCTGGATAGTACACTTTATACCGATCCCCGTAGCAGTTTCTTTTCCTTTACCGTGGATAAAGACGTTTTCAGTAATAATAATCCGCTGGTCAGCTTTAAAGAGTACTATTTTACTATTGTCCCGTTTGCCATCAACCCCGGTATCATTTATCCCAACGATATTACCGGCAATCCTGATGATTGGATCGTGCCGGGTGGACCTCTGGAATTGACCCGTCAGACAGGTTTTTTTGCTGCCTCACCTTCACAATCTACCATCAGACCATTTTATGATATCAAGAGCCGGGAAGTGACCTATGCAGGTCCCCGGACTAACCATGAAGGTAAAGTCCTGGTGAGTACTGTGAATCAAAATGAAGTGACCGGTCACGATTATGAAGTGCAGTTCTTTAATAACGGCAATTATTGGAGACTGGTTGATGTAACAAGCAATATCGTTAAATTAGACAGCTTTGCTTATCAAGGTCTCGATAGCACTCAATGGACATATCCAGTAGTGGATGGAATGTCGGTGCGCGTGCTCAATGTGCCAGATTACCTGGAAGATGCCAGTAATGATACTGCCGAAACCGACAGCGTGTGGTTGACCGGTAGAGAGAATTCTGGTTTTTCCAGCTATGCGGTATTCAATAATGGCATCGATATGGTGAAAAATATTCAGGGTCTATCCGCTTTCAGCAATATCAACCTCAACAGCCAGATTACCAAAGATCAGTATTTCCCGGTAAAATTGGTATTTAACACCACTAATACCTCGAAGGGATATTACTGGAATCGAGCGACTCCATTATTTCTCAATAATTTCTATGGTGGTCTGGCCGACATTTATCTGGAAGCGTATGATGTATCGAATCCCACCAATCCGCGAAAACTAAATATTGTGTTTAACGCCCTGAATGGAGTATTCAATTTCCAGAATACTGCAAATTCCAATCTCATTTTCATTATGAATACCGATTATAATGAAAATGATTTGTATGCTCCTACCAATCCCAATGGGCGTAATTTCCGCGAAGATGCTTATCTGGTATTAAATCTCGCCCTGGCAAGTGGTGCCAATATGCAAAGTGGAAAGCAGACCATTTTGGTGAAACCGTATTATCCCAATTCAGATGTAGATATTTTCCGCTTCTCTTCAGAAAAATTGAAAGGTGAATTAACACTGGATGAACAGAAACGCGAATTGGATCGGATTAAAGTAGTTCCCAATCCGTATTGGGGATACAGTCAGTATGAGACCAGTTATGATACACCTGTCCTCAAATTCACCCATCTTGGAAGAGAAGTGACGATTCGGATCTTTAACCTGGCCGGGCAATTGGTTAAAACACTTGAAAAGAATGATGAGAGAAACGAAATGACCTGGAATCTGCGCAATGAAAATAATCTGCGGGTCGCTTCTGGTATGTATATTGCCCATATCCAAGTGAAGGGAGTCGGTGAGAAAATCATTAAATTTGGATTGATTCAGCGTGAAGAGCGACTGGATCGATTCTAATCCAGGTTAAATTTCTTTTACTTTTAATGATAGAGAGGACAACATATGAAAAAGATCATCATTTTAATTCTGATAATAGTGATGCTGTGCATCAATTATCTGCCGGCGGGTGATGTAGCCAAAATCGGAACTGTGGCGGGCACCCAGCTCTTAATCCCGGTAGGCGCACGATCAATTTCACTGGGTGGAGCAGTGGTCAGCAATGTGAAAGGGGCGGAAGCCATGTACTGGAATCCGGCCGGAATGTCGTTTTCAAACAAATCGGAATTGCTCTTCAGCTCGATGCAGTACATTGCCGATATCAGGGTAAACTACATCGCCGGCGTATTTAATGGCAAAAATATTGGATCGTTTGGGTTGCAAATAAAAAGCCTCAGTTTCGGAGAAATTGAAGAAACTACCGTTTTGGAACCAGAAGGAACAGGACGATCCTATTCCCCCACCTATACGGTTTTTGGTCTGTCCTATAGCCGTATGCTTACAGACCGGATCACGGCTGGTGTGACCGGTAAGTATGTTTATGAGGGCATTATGCAAACCAGCGCCACCACCTTTGCGGTGGATATGGGAATCCAATATGCCTTTAATCCCCATCTAAGAATGGGTGTTACCTTGATGAACCTCGGTGGTAAAATGCAGTTCAACGGTCGTAATCTGGAATATTCCGGTCAAATATATGGTGGACCGCCCACGGCCGATAAAGGTTATTTTAGGGCCATTCCGCTGGCCAATGAAATTCCCAGCATCTTTTCGTTTGGATTTTCATACCGGCTGAATATTGCCGAGGCAAATTCGCTGGAAATGACAAGTTCCTTTGCCAACCTGAATGAATCTTCCGATCAGTTATATGGAGGATTAGAATACGGGTTCAGGGATTTATTCTTCTTGCGCGGTGGATACCTGTATAATCTGCAATCCAGTGATGAAGCCATATTCGGACTTTCGGCAGGAGTGGGAATAAAATATTCGCTGGGGAATATGGATTTCTATCTTGATTATGCCTATCGGCAATTAACCGATTATTTCGATTCGAATAATATTTTCACTCTGAAGTTTGCCCTGTAAGCATCATCCATTTTGCATTCAAAATGGCCGTTTATTTATGATAAGCGGCCATTTTTTTATCAAATTTTTGGAAGAAAAATGAACAGACCACACCCATTCCCGGGCAACATCCTGAACTGTCAAAAAAGATAAAAAAATATTCATTTAAATAAAACAAATTAACCTTGCTGAATTTCGCTGATACATTTATATTCTGCAAATTTAATTTTCAGACAGAAAGCCATGTTTGATTGAAAAATAATGTTTTGAAAAAGAGATGGGCTATTGGTTAAATGTTAAATACCTATTTTAGGCGGTTCATCAATTCTGGACGAAGGAAAATTGTTTATCTTAAGATGGGTCTCAGGTTTCCGATGATTTACATTTGTATGAGACATGATAATAATTGGTCAAAATATTTTAAACTCGATTAATTAACGTGAAATTAACACAATATATATCTGGAAGGAAATGTGGTATGCGATTTCATTTTGCGCTTTTAGTTTTTCTCTTTCTGGCCGTGATGTGGAATAATTCTTATTCCCTTACCATTGCTCGTGCCAGTCTTAGAGAATTGAGCGGTGAATCTGAATTGATCGTACGGGCGCGGGTAACATCCAGTCACTGTGACTGGGCAAATGAAGCTCAAAAAAATATTTATACTTTTGCCGATCTGGAGGTCATTGAAACCTTAAAGGGCGAAAAAATGGATAAAATTACCGTCAGTCAACTGGGGGGACAGATCGGTGATTGGGGAATGATTATTTCCGGCACCCCTTACCTGCAGAAAGATGATGAAGCCATTTTTTTCCTGGTTAGAAATGGAGATTTTTTTGAAATTCACTCCATTGCCCTGGGATTATTCCGCATTTTTAAAGATGATTCCGGAAACGAAAAAGCGGTGAATGATTTAGGAAATATTCAACTAATCGATCACCTCACTGGCCAGGAAATAAGTCCAGTTGAAAAAATTCAAACGTTCGAGGTCTCGTCATTGATTAACCTGATTAAAACTTACACCTCAGAAGAATAGTCAGGCTCTTATTTTCCTGGTTTTTTAGACAATTATTTCAAGGAGAATTTCAATGGATAAATATTTGATGGCGACTATATTCCTTTTATTGATACTACTGCTCGAAATTAGTTCTCTTTTTTCTTTTTCGATCTTTACGAATGAGGGTGGATATCCACGAAAGTATTTTACCACGAATATTCCCTTCATTTATCGCTTAAATAATTCCACTCCCCCTGAGTACGTTCCTTCCATTGACGCCGGGGCTCAGGTGTGGGAAGATGTGATATCGTCCTTCTGGGAGTTTACGAATGGGGGATACACGGCGGCCAATAGTGTGAATTATGATGGAATAAATTTGATATTTTTTGATATTGAGGGAGTTAATTTTACTCCGGGAACCAACGTCATCGCCTTTTCCAGTACCTGGACAACCGGCAGCGGAGCGAATTACCGGGCGGTGGAATCGGATCTTATCTGGAATGCCCGCGATTTTCCCCCCAGCCTGACCGGTGAACCGGGAAAGCAGGATCTGCAGAGTGTTATTGCCCATGAGCTGGGCCATCATCTCGGTTTAGGACACGCCGGGCCAGCCGGTGGACCTCCTGGGGTGGGCCCACTCATCACAGCCGCTACTATGTATGGTTATTCCAGTGATGGAGACACAACCAAACGCTCCTTGCATATTGATGATATCGCCGGAGTTTCAACGATTTATCCCGTCTGGGTTTTACAGGGCAATATTACTGACGCCCAGAGCGGATTACCATTTCCAGAGGTAGCTTTAAGTTCTCCAGTGGTTTTTGCCGCAGAGATCGGCCCACCTGAATATGGCAATAACGTCTATCAACGACCCGGATATTACCGCGATACCGTCACGGTGGATACCAGTGGATTTTACCAGGTGGTCTGCCTGAAACAGAACTTTGAACTGACTGCAGTCTATTTTGGTTATGAAAATGAACAAGCCACAGTTGCCTTTAATAACCCGGGTGGTATCGGACAGACCCAGATCCTTACCCTCAATTTTCAAATGTCTCAGAGTCCGCCCGCAACTATTAGCGGATCGGTCATAGATTCGGCACTTGGATTACCGGTGGCTGCTCAGATAAAAGTAAAAGCGGTGAGCCAGAAACCAGGAGTACCATCCGGTTTTATCGTGGATACCACGACTACTCACTCTGGAGATTTCAGCTTTGAACTTCTGTCTAATGAAGATTACGAGATCACTTTTCTGCCTGACCCACCTTATATTACGCGCACGATTTTGATTGAAGACCTCCCTTCAAGCGGGACGAATTTATCTGTTTATCTCCATAGAGCCAGTGTGCTATTGGTCAATGATGATAACAGCACGCAGTTTGAAAGTTATTTTACCTCAACACTTGGGCAAACGGAGCAAACCTATTATTTGTGGCGAATTGCCGAAAAAGGAATTCCTGATACCAGCATCTTCAGTCAATTCCCGGATCCCTGTACGGTGATTTGGTTTACCGGTAATGCAAATGATTCGGTCCTCACTTATGATGAACAACTGCAATTATGCCAATTGCTAAACAGGGGCGGGCGACTACTACTTACCGGTCAAAATATTGTAGAGAAAAGCGTTGAGGATACCCTGTTGGTAGACTATTTAGGGGTGTCCTTCCAATCCAATATTGCCACTCCCCTGGCCACCGGGGTAGCTAACGATCCGATTGGAAATGGATTGTTGGTTTCAACGGTTGGCGGCGCAGGCAATCAGACTTCCCGTGATGTCCTGAACGTTACTGGCAATGCCATTCCAATCATCATGTATGGAACCACTACCCCGCTGGGCGTCGCCGGCGTACGGGTGGAACAACCAGCAGCTAACTGGAAAGCGGTCTTTCTCGGTTTTGGACTGGAAGGAGTGAACAACAGTCTGGGAATTAGAGATACCTTATCGAGCCGGATTTTTCAGTGGTTCAGCGCCGTAACAGGTTTCAATGAATTTACGGACCAGAATACATCCCCTCTCAACACTTTTTATCTCGAAAAGAACTATCCCAATCCCTTTAATTCACAGACGGTTATTTCCTATCAATTACCGACTCAGGCTGAGGTTCGTCTGGAGGTCTATAATATTCTGGGACAAAAAATCCGCACCCTGTTGCATCAATCCCAGCCCGCCGGGTCTTATCACCTCATCTGGGATGGGAAAGATCAGAATGGGATTGAGATGACTTCAGGACTTTATTTTTACCGAATTCAGACAGGTTCATTTACTACTGTCCGAAAAATGTTATTGGTCAAATAAGCAGGGATATGAATATTTTTCAACGAAGATAAGGACAATGTTCTAATTACATTCGTCCTCAGAAAAATAGCAGGGAGAAATAGCTCCGATAGTAGAAATAAGATTATTATGTGGTATCTGAAAAATTTTGGATACAAGGGAAAATAGTCGATTCCCCAGGAACTCAGGCTTCTGGGGAATTTTTATAAGCCGGTGGTGACCTGGATTCTTGTAGATCGGGGATAATAAAGTTCGATTCACAACTTTAAAGCAGGTCTGGTCTGTCGATGATTATCTTGATGATTAATGAAGTGATTGATTACTGCGAAAGATAAAATTTTATGTTTTTACGGTCAAGCAAAGTACCTACTTCAGTAGTGCTGGGAACCATGGTGCTACTTCTTTTAGGCACGAGACAGATAAATCCTTCTGAGGTGCCTGATTTTTATCTACTGAATCAGCTTTACCGCTCTGGTCAATATCAAACGGCGCTGGATAATTATTACAGTTTGTTGAAAAATCAACCCGGACTACTTCAGAGAGAACCTGTGCTTCGATTTAAGATTGGATATATACATTTTCGGCTTGGAAATTATGATCAGGCGTTGAAAGTGTTTGAAAGCAGTCCCTCTGATCTGGAAATAATTGAGGATTACTTGCTTTATTTCCGCGCCATTTCCCACCTCTATCTAAAAGATACTCTTTCATTCGACTCCACAACTAAAATCCTTCGCTGGCGCTATCCTAATTCTCCTCTCATTCCTCTGGTGGATTCCATAAATGCCCATTTTGCTGTTAGCCAGCAGCAACCGGATACCGCTATCCATTACCTGCAGGCTACCTTAAAAAGTGGTTATTTCGATCGTGATGGCATTTATCTTGATTTGCTCAAAATGTATCTGCTCAAAAGGGACACGGTAGAGTACCGGAAGTTAGCATTTCAATTTCTAAATACTTACCCATTTCATGACCAATCGCTATCCATTTATCAGGAACTACGGAAAACATACCAGCAGAAAATTCCCATTGAGGATTTAAAAAAACTTTTGAACTATCTTCTCAGAACCAGCAAATTTCTCATAGCCGAACTTCTGCTTGAACAGCAGCAGCCTTTCGCTGAAAGATGGTCTGAAAAAGAATTTTTTCATTGGAAGTTGCAAGAAATTTTATTTCATAAGGGTGAATTCGATCGCGTGCTGAAGTGGTCTCTGGCAAACCGATCACACTTCAGGAGTTTACCCATCTTAAGGGAGATCGATTTGCATATCGCCCGTTGTTATCTGCGGCTAAATAATACGTTGAAATCGATCGAATCTTATTTGAATTTTCAGCAAAGCTATCCCCAGGATCCGCTTTCACCGGAAGTTTTATGGAAAGTAGCCTGGCTCTATGAAGAGAAAGGGGATATATCTTCCGCTATCCAGATGTATCGTAAACTGGTAAAAGTCTATCCGCGCTACGAATATTACTCAGAAGCCTATTTTCGGATTGGTTTGAATTACTACCGGCTAAAAAAATATCAAAGTGCATTGCAGGCCTGGGAAGAAGCTTTTCGAAAAGTGTCACAGAGTTCCCAGAAAGATCGCATCAGTTATTGGATCGGGAAATGTTATGAGATGCAAAAGGATTATAAAAAACAAGGAGAGATCTATATTCAATTAGCTGAACGTCCGATTGATACTTTCTATAACCTCAAAGCGTTTTACCTTACCAGCGATGGTCGGGATTTACATCAAAATGTAAATGAAATATTCTGGAAGCTTCATGAAGATCAACAAAGTTTTATCGGAAATTATATTGACAAGTTTAAAAAGGCTTTGTTAGTTGAAGATATTTTAGGACCTCGCTGGGGGGATCGTGAACTGCGAACCGTTACCGAAAATTCAAATAAATGGCAGGAAAAATTTTCTCTGGGCGAACTCTATGAAAAGATGGGAAATTATGGTTTTGCCTTCCGTCGTTTTCGCCAGATTTATGAACGGTATTTTTCTCAGGCTGAAATCAGTGAAATAATTCCTATTTTTAAGAAATTGTATCCGCTCTACTATGCCAATCAAATCGATTCGGTTTCTCACAGATTCGAGGTTCCGGCTGAGCTCATCTGGAGTGTCATTAAAAAAGAAAGTGCCTTTGAAAGAAAAGCTATTTCCTATGCCAATGCCTATGGCCTGATGCAATTATTGCCGGGAACTGCCTCACAGGTGGCACCCTATTTAGGTATAACATATTTCTCTACCCAGCAACTTTTTGATCCTGATATCAACATTCAGCTCGGTACTTTTTATCTCTCTTCGTTGTTGAAACGCTATGAAGGTAATTATGTGAAGGCTCTGGCTGCCTATAATGCCGGTCCCCATCGGGTGGATCGCTGGGAAAAAATCTATAAAACAGCTGATGATGATCTTTTTATGGAAAATCTGGAATTCGAACAGACTCGCGAGTATGTGCGGACCTGTCTGAAGTATTTTTGGCTTTATCGCCACATCATGAATCCGGGTGAAATTTCACCCGAAATTATTAACTATCCGATAAAATTAAACGATTATCTATGATAGCTATAGAATTAATAGATTGTTGCTAAATAGTGATTTTATTATATTTTGGAGCGCTTTAAAAGAGGAAGAAGAAAATGGCTCTATTTTCCATAAAAAAGTTTGCCCTCTTGTGGATCATTCTTCTCTTTTTTATCTCTTTCAGTTATTCACAGCACAACTGGCCATACCCGCCGGAACTAAAAAAAGATGTAGCTTTCTGGCAGATGGTCTTCACTGAATATGATCGGGATCAGTATATTATTCATGACAGTGAAAATTTGGGAATTATATATAAAATTGTCACTTTCGATTCCGGTTATTTAGAAAGTGCGCGTGAAGAACATTTAAAACAGATGAAACATGAAATTGAACTTACCCTTTTGCACCTGGCCAGGCAGATGGAGGATTCCTTACCACCGGTGACTCATTTAGAAAAATATATCATGAGCCAATTTGGTGAAAATGTTTATCCTTTCGTGCTTAGAAATGCAGCCCGCAACATCCGTACCCAACAAGGAATGCGGGATCAATTTCGGGCAGGTCTGAGCCGGGCTTTGGCCTATTTACCAGCAATCGAGGAAATATTCCAGCAAGCGGGTTTACCCCGAGAGTTAGCCTATTTGCCTCATATTGAATCTTCCTTCCATCCTCAGGCTCGTTCCAAAGTGGGAGCGGCTGGCATCTGGCAATTCATGAGATCGACTGCCCGACTGTACCTGAAAGTGAATGACAAAATCGATGAAAGATATGATATACTGGCTTCCACTCAAGCAGCGGCCAAATTATTGCGCTATAACTATGAACAATTGGGAGAATGGGGACTGGCTATCACCGCTTACAATTTCGGCTTAAATGGGATGAAAAAAGCCGTCACCATCCATGGGTCGGATTATATGAAAGTCCGTGAATCCTTCAATCATCGGAATTTTAAATTTGCCTCCCGTAATTTTTATCCTGAATTCCTGGCAGTCATTGAAATCATGGAAAATCATGAGACCTATTTTCCAGATATTATACCGGCCCCCATTCCACAAACCATTCGTTATCGATTGACCTCAGCAATCAAATTTCCACAAATAGCTAAACTGCTGAATATTGAAACTGATGAATTGAGAAAATTAAATCCAGCTTATACCAGCAAGGTGACAACTGGACGCATCCCTATTCCAGCCGGATATTGGGTCTACCTTCCCGCTGATGCTGACCTGAGCCGTTTAGAAAGCAATGGACAGCAAGAAAAGGTTGAAAATCTGGCCTCACGTGCTCCGCAACTAGCACCTGAAAATAAAACGAATCAAAAGTCTGTGGTCTCACCTCTTATGGTTAAACAAAAATTAACGGATAAACCTGTTTCTCCGTTATCCTATAAAAAGCCAGAAGTCATTCCAGATAATTTGATTTTGGCGGACCAGTCCTGGTCTCTGGTGGAAAATAACTTGCCACCACCAGTCGCCCCCAGCGAAATTATGGTAGAGCTAAGGCAGAACTTACAACGCAAACTCCTTATGACTGAGGATTATATCTATGTTTTTGCTAACGAAACCCTTGGCCACTTTGCCGATTGGTTGCGCGTACCCTTATCTCGTCTTCAGGATATTAATCATTTGGGCCGTAAAAAAACAATTTATCAGGGACAGAAATTGCTGTTAGACTTCAGTCGGGTTACCCGGCAGGATTTTTATGAAAAACGTCTTAATTTTCACTTACAGATACTAAATGGTTTCTTCGCCGAAAAAGTGTTTGTAAATTGTCAGGAGATTCGTATAAACGCAGGTGAATCAGTGTGGAAGATGGCTCGACATCAATATAAAGTGCCGGTGGAAATTATCCAGTACTTCAATATCGACACTGATTTCAATCAATTACATCCGGGAGACAGGTTAAGAATACCAATTTTTCAAACTAATAAATCGCTGGAGGAGACGCTATGAAGATTAAAGAGAAAATTGAAGGTGATGTGGCCATTTTAATGGTATCCGGTAATATGATGGGTGGTCCTGAAACCATGGCCTTGCACGAAAAAGTGAAGAGTTTGGTTGCCGACGGTATTAAGAAAGTCGTCATCGATCTGAAAGATGTAAAGTGGATGAATAGTTCAGGTTTAGGCGTCTTAATGGCCTGCATGACAACCATGAATAACAATGGTGGAAAATTAAGATTGTCCAGTGTGACTGAAAAAGTGAAAAGCCTTTTGGTCATCACCCAATTGATGCGCATTTTTGACACCTATGAAAATTCAGAAAGAGCAGTGGCTTCTTTCTTTGAAGAAAAGTAAGATTTAGGTTGTAGTATCTGGCATCTTGATTCAGGAAAACGTCATCCCCTTGCTGGTTTCGGCGAGGGGGTAGTTTTTTTCTCCAATTAATGACTCAAATTTTAAAGGATTAAACGGGTTTCATTCAGAATTTCATGGAGATCAATCAGTTACATTCCTGGCAGGTCTCTACCCGGGAAGCTGCCAGAATTCAAGTTGACCTTCGCGAAAAGGTTCTCCTCCAGTCTGAAAATAATTTTGAATCAATTCAAACCATTGCCGCAGCGGATGTATCCAGCCATAAATCTGAGAATGTTTTATATGCTGCGGTGGTGATCATGCAATTCTCCCCCCTCAAGTTCATTGACTCCTATTGGGAAATCGCACCTGCTCAGTTTCCGTATGTACCGGGATACCTAAGTTTTCGGGAAGCGCCGGTTATCGTAGAAATTTTTAAAAAGATTTCTCACCCTCCGGATGTATTACTCTGCGATGGACAGGGCATTGCCCATCCTCGCGGACTGGGTCTGGCTTCTCATCTGGGATTGTTTCTGGATTTACCTACCATCGGTTGTGCTAAATCGGTTTTAGTGGGCAATTATGAAGAGCCCGGACCCTCCAAAGGAGATCAATCCCCTTTAATTTACCAGGGTAGACAAGTGGGAGTCGCGTTGCGCACCCGTTCGCATGTCAAACCGATCTTTATCTCCTGTGGTCATAAGATTGGATTGTCGGAGGCCATTCGTATAATTTTACACGTTTCTCCACGCTATCGGATTCCGGAACCCCTGAGAATCGCTCATCAAATGGTAAATGAAATCCGCGTAAAGAACCAGAAATAAGAATTTACCTGTTGTTATTCACATTGTATATTATTATTAGAAATCATAAAGTCTAAAGAGCAAATTATGCCAACCAGAAAACAAAGTGAATTAAAAGCCAGGCTGCAACAAAAGGAGCGGGAAATATTTTCTATCCAGAGAATTGGCCAGGCGTTAAGCAGTACGCTTCATCTGGATGATCTTCTTGGGGTTATTATGAAGGAGATCACCCATCTGATGGATGCCGATCGGAGCACGCTGTATCTGGTGGATCGGCGCAAGAATGAAATTTGGTCTAAAATCGCGCTGAAAGCGGAGGTCAAAGAAATTCGACAAAGAATTGGAGTGGGTATTTCGGGGTATGTCGCTGCCTCAGGTGAAAAAATAAATATTCCGGATGCCTATAAGGACTCTCGTTTCGATCCTTCCACGGACAAGCGCACCGGTTATCGAACCCGTTCCATACTCTGTTTGCCAGTTTGGGAACCCACCACGAATCAGCAAAAAAGAGAAATTCTGGGTGTCATCCAGGTTCTCAACAAACGGGAAGGTCATTTTACGACAGAAGATGAGGGAATTTTAGAAGCGGTCGCATCAGAAGTGGCCATCGCTATCTCCAATGCTCGTTTGTATGAGCAGTTGGAACAAAAATTGAAGGAAATTGATCTTTTATATGAATTGGAACAGCAATTATCAAGTATTTACAATCTCTCCGATCTTCTGCAAAACTTCCTGCACGGACTTATGAAACATCTCGGTTGTAATGCCAGTGCCCTGATCTTCCCAGAGAATAATCAACCCCGTTTGCTGTGGGTTGAGAAAGAACGTGGTTCAGTTCAACCGGAAATCAGCTCAACACAATTAGAATTTCTGGAAACCTTATCCCCCGATGGTCCTGAATGTGATCCAAAAGCGGTTTTGAAATCCATTAATGAATTGCTGGGAAGCCATTTCTCATTTTTAAAAATAATACCTTTGCCATCCGGGCAGGAAAAGTATCGTCAGGCACTGATTCTGGTCCAATGGCCTGCTACTGATAATGTGAATTCAGATATAGAAAACTCTCAAATTCTGGATATTATTGGACAAAAAATTATTCGGGCTATTGAGTTATTTTCACTACGCGTTCAGCTCTTTCGCCAGGAACGATTGTCGGCGGTGGGACAGATGATGGGAACTATTGTTCATGATTTACGCAGTCCAATCAATAGCATCAATGGTTTCTTAGAATTAATGACTGAACCGGATGCCACTCCCGAAGAACGACATGAATATGCCCAGATTATGCGGACTGAGATCCAATCTATCATGAACATGATTACTGAAATCCTGGATTTTTCGAAAGGCAAAACCAGTATTTTGCCTCGCAAAACATCGGCCACTGATGTACTGAAGCGATTCCAGCCTCAAATTGAACAACTTTTTCGCAACTCGGGAATATCGTTGAAAATCGAAAATAAATCGAAAAAATTACTCTATGCAGATGTTGAAAAATTGACTCGTGTTTTTTATAATATTTCCAAAAATGCTAAAGAAGCTTTAAAAAACAGTGGAAATTTTCAATTTACGGTATATGATACTGATTCAGAGGTGGTTTTTGAATTGAAAGATGATGGTCCGGGGATCCCGGATGAAATCAGGGGCCGATTATTCGACTCATTTGTGACCAGTGGGAAAGAAAGTGGCACCGGTTTAGGCCTGGCCATCGTGAAAAAAATTGTTGAGGAACATCATGGTCACATCGAATTGTCTACGGCAAAAGGGCAGGGCACGACGTTTTTTATTAAACTGCCGGAGTTGAAAAAAGAAGAGTAAAATCATATATTTTGATATAAAATTGGCGCGAGCATAGATCGATGAAAACTCAGGTGAAATCGAAACAGCACGTAATAGAATACGGGGAAGTGCTCACGCCAAAGCCTACTGTTAATACTATGCTCGATCTGGTCAAGCAGGAAACCGAAAGAAAAGATTCCCGTTTTTTCTCCGTTTTTCTCTGGAAGTCACCCATGCCTCCGATGAAATTCGATCTCATTAGCGGCAATCCGCCATATGGAGTCGAGTAATGATGAGGGATCTTGCCACACTTCACTACCAGCAACTCAAGGAACAAATTGGTGAATTGCTGTGCCAGGGCTGGTTGCAGGCCGGCCGGCCGGTCAACACCATTATGTTACAGACCAATGGGCAAATCGGGCGGTACATTGTCGAGCACGAACAGAAAGGCACCATCAAAGCTGAATACGATAACCAGCTGCTCGACCGGCTGTCCAAAGACTTCACCGCAGAGTTCGGTAAGTGGTTGAGTCGCTCTCATCTTTTTCAAATAAGACAATTCTGTCTCAAGTTTCCAAAAATCCAGACCCTGTCTGGACAATTGAGCTGGAGTCACTACGCCGAAATTATAGAAGCCAACAGCGAGCTCGAAGTTATTTTCTATATCAGACAGTGCGAAAAGGAAAACTGAAGCGTTCGCGAGCTAAAGCGGCAAATGAAAAGCATATTCTTTTACTATCTGGTGCTGAGCAAAGACAAAACAGGTGTGCTCGAGATTGCTTACAAAGGTAATGAGTTGCAGTATAAATCATATCTCAGGGTCTTAGCCAGGTGCTACAGGAATGCCAAAATTTACTTATTTTGAATATTTATTTGTTTTATCATATTATATTTGGAATGATAAGTACTTTTTTTATGATCACCAAATGAAGATATCTTTGATAAACATTAAAAGCGGAGTCTACTTGGCTATTATCTGTCTTTTTATGAATTTTTTTACTCTGAATTGTCAGGGAAATAACCACCGCCAGAAAAATCAATCCTCCGATCAGTTTGAGTCAATGCGCTTAAAAATGGTAGAATACCAGATTAAATCCCGTGGTGTGCAGGATGAGCGGGTGCTGGAAGCAATGAAAAAAGTTCCGCGGCATTTGTTTGTTCCTGAATACTTGAGAGATCAGGCGTATAACGATGAACCTCTTCCGATTGGAGCAGGTCAAACCATCTCCCAACCGTATATTGTGGCTTATATGACCGAACAGGTTCAATTGCAGGGGACAGAACGAGTGCTAGAAATCGGCACAGGAAGCGGCTATCAAGCTGCCATCCTAGCTGAATTAGTCGATTCTGTCTTTACTATTGAAATTATCCCTGAACTATCGCTTCAGGCCCAGCAAGTTCTTAAAAATCTGGGCTATAGTAACATTGAATTCAAAGTCGGAAACGGGTATTATGGCTGGCCGGAAAAAGCTCAATTCGATGCCATTATCGTGACGGCTGCTCCACAGGAGATTCCTGAACCCCTGGTTGAACAACTAAAAGAGGGCGGACGAATGATTGTTCCAGTAGGAGATTTTTTTCAGGAGCTCTATTTAATTCGTAAAGAAAAAGGAAGCATCAAAAAAATGCGGAAGCTGCCCGTTCGTTTTGTCCCTTTACAAGGCGAGCCCTGAAAGCTGAGAATATTTACGGAAAGTATTTGAGGTATATCAAAATCGATGGTCTTACTTTGGTCAAATGAAGCATAATGAAATAATCTATTGGAGAATATGCAAGAAGAACAAATTCAGGAAATTCAATCGATCATAGGACCGGCTTTTACGTTGGACGATCGGTCTCGAAAGCGCAAGACGCTGTTTTTCCGGACCCCAATGGAACAACTCAAAGAGGAGGAGCTTCGGATTGTTCTCCATGAACTGATACAAAGAGGATTCATTCCCAGAATATATCAGGCTGATCCGGAATATATTCTGAGTGTCTCTCTGATGCCTGCCTACCGGCTAAAGTCTAAAATTTGGCTTCACATTGGACTGTTTATTTTAACGATTTTTTCAACAATGATGGCTGGAGCGACTTTATTACAAAAAGATTATTTCAGCGATTTTAGGAATATTCTCTATGGCTGGAAATATTCCATGGCCTTACTCTGCATTTTAACTGCCCATGAATGTGGTCATTATTTTGCCGCTCGGTTTCATCGGGTGATTGCTACTTTGCCTTATTACATTCCTCTCCCGCTACCTGGTTTTCATTTTGGCACTCTGGGCGCTTTCATTCGTATGCGTTCGCCTATTCAAGATCGGAAAGGCTTGTTGGATGTTGGGGCGGCAGGACCGATTTCCGGTTTTATTTTCAGCCTTCTTTTCCTCGCCATCGGCTATCATCAATTACCCGATCTGCAGGGAATCATCGCCTTTGTGGAAACCATGCATCCCTGGGAGATGAAAGAGGGGGGAATTAATATTGTACTTGGCAAATCGCTCCTGTTCGCTTTTTTTAATGATATTTTGTCCGATGGTCGTTTGCCCATGAACGAAATTTATCATTTTCCGTATTTGTTTGCCGGCTGGATAGGATTGTTGGTCACCGCCATCAATCTCATGCCCATTGGTCAGTTAGATGGTGGACATATTCTGTATGCGCTGGTAGGTCGGAATGCGCGATGGGTGGGAATGGCTGCCTTTAGCTCGTTACTGATACTGAATGTTATTCTTATACTCAGATACTTTTCATTCGTCTGGGTTGCATGGGTTATATTGGTATTCATCATCATTGGTTTCCGGCATCCTCCAACCTTGAACGATAATGTGGAGATTGGTATCGGTCGAACCTTGGTGGGCTGGTTTTGTCTTTTCCTGTTTATCCTTTGTTTTCCACCGCTTCCCCTCTATATTCAATAAAGTGATCTGTGGAATTGCAGGAATTTTTCGTCTATGCTCTATATCTTGATTGGTATTTTTTTTATACTGGCTGCGCTGGCAGTCTTGATCTGGCTGCGCAAAGTCCAATATGATGGCATTCATCGCAATTTTTTAAGTCTGGTGGATCGCTTTGGGGGAAAAATTGTTCGATTCGGATTTGCCAGCCGGCCTAAATATGCCGGTACCTTTCATGATTTCCCAATCACCGTTTCCTTTTCAACGGAGAAAAAAAGTGATAGCCATTCCCGGCAATTTTATATCTCAATTTTTTTCAAATCCCCCGGAAAGATGAATTTCACGATTATGGCAAAAAATTGGTTGACGGAAGCTCAATTGCAAGCTGTTTCTGGTAGATTCATTCAATGGGTAGCAAACAAAGAGTACCTCATCGAAGTCACTGAAAAGAAATTGCTCAATCGAATTGATCTTCCGTACATCGAAGAGGCAATAAAAATGCTTCATCCTTTCGCATATATTCTGGTATCGCGGAAAGGGTTAATCCTGGAAAAACTTTCCCAGAATTTACTGCAGGATACAGAGGAAAAATATATAGTGCCGCTTTTTGAGGGATTATATCATTTAACCAAAGTGTCCCCCATCAGTCCAACTCCCGAATGAGCTAGCGTAATAGCTGGCTAACCGAGCGCTTTTTATTAATATTATAAATGACTCTGGCAAACAGCGGAGCTACGCTGACTTCTTCATACCATTCCGTATTTTTAACGAAAGCCTCACCCCAGAAAACCGCATCGGTTCCCACCACTAATTTAATAATGCCTTCGCGATACGCTTTTTCAATATTTTCAACGGCATCTTTATTGAAGAAGGGAAGACTCACACACACATAAATGTCTTTGGCTCCGTTTTCTTTCAACAAACTTGCCGCCCCCAACATAGTTTTACCGGTAGCAATCATATCATCTACAATTAAGATGTCTCGATCTTTTACATCGCCCACTAAACGCATGTTTTCAATTGTACTTGGCCTGCTGTAATCTCTGGCTTTATCCACGATGGCAAAGCTGGTACCCAAACGCTTTGAATAATGGCGCGCTTTTTCGGCACTGCCCACATCCGGGCCGGTGACCACTAAATTTTTGGTGTCCAGTTTTAAGTGGTTCAACAGATAATCGATAATCTCCCCTGAAGCATGTAAGTTTTCTAATTTGGTATAAGTAAAAAATCCCTGAATGGCTTCAGAATGGATATCCAGAGTCAGTACTCGCTGGGCACCCACATTTTCCAGAAGCTGGGCGACAATTTTGGCACTGATCGCTTCGCGTGTTTTTCGGCGCTCTTGACGAGAATAGGGAAATTGCGGTATGACCGCGGTAATATGATCAGGGTCAGATTGATAGGCGGCATGAATGGCGGTTACCAGAACCATAAGATTGTCGTTTACCGATTGTTCACTGAGTGGGTCATCGATGCATTGAATGATATAAAAATCATCGCCGCGGATAAATTCCTCAATAACGAATTTTACTTCGCGATTCGCAAACACCGTTTCCGTGGTTTTCTTCAATTGGTAGACGGTTTTATCATTTTCTTTCTCGGCAATCCGTTGCAATTCCTGGATGACGCGGTTTGCAAATCCTTTCCCTGAATTACATGCTGCAATTGATAAAGCGCCCCTGCTTTCTAATGGACTTATCTGCATAGTAAGACCTCTTTTACATCTTTTCTGGAAAATGATTTTTTACAATTCTTAATAATTCCCGATGGGCTTCTTGATTCCCTGCAATAATAAATCCCGATTCAAGATAGTGATCGCCCCCTCCAAAATCGCTCACCATCCCTTTTGCTTCCTGCACAATTATACTGCCTGCAGCCATGTCCCAGCGGCTCAACCCTAATTCCCAGAATCCCTCAAAACGTCCTTTGGCAGTATAGCAAAGATCAATAGCTGCTGATCCACAGCGACGCATTCCGCTGCATTGAATGAAAATTTCTTCAAAACACAGCAAGTATCTTGGCAGATAATGCTTTGCTTTAAAAGGAAAACCGGTGGCAATCAGACTCTCTGAAAATGGTTTTCGACTCACCTCCATGCGGACCTCGTTACAATAGGCTCCCTGACCTTTTTCAGCTACAAATAATTCCTGATGAACCGGATCATAAACAACACCTATTATAATACAACCCTTGTGAGCCAGGGCGATTGATACACTGAAAAAAGGGACATCCTGAATGAAATTTTTTGTTCCATCTAACGGATCGATAATCCATTGGTAATCGTTGGTTTGAACTTTTGCTGTCCCTTCTTCCGCCAGAATCTTATGATGTGGAAAGTGAGAATGTATTTTGTCTACAATGAGTTTTTCGGAATAATGATCTACATAAGTGACAAAATCATTGAGGGCTTTCTGGTCGATTTGTTCCGGTTGTAATTTTCCTCGCTGGGATAATAAATATTTTCCCGCTTCCTGGGCGGCTTCAATGGCAATTACTGTATAATCCTTCATCACGGATGTCATGCCCTGATTCGCTTCTAATGGCTGTCGATCTCAAATTTTAATTTTACCAAATTCGCGCAATTTATGAATTACCAGATCTTGAATTTCTTTCAGTCTCTCTGGTGTTCTTGCTTCGAATCTCAAAACTAACACCGGTTGAGTATTGGAGGCTCTTACCAGGCCCCACCCATCACCGAAAAGAATTCGAACTCCATCAACATCTATCACTTCATAATTTTTCTTGAAATATTCAACTGCTTTACGAGAAATTTCAAATTTTTCCTCATCAGAGTCCACTTCTAACCTGATTTCGGGTGTAGTAAAGTATTGGGGTACATCAGCCAGGAGTTCTGAAGCCTTTTTCCCTTCTTTGGATAGTAATTCAATGAGACGGGCTGCGGCATAGATGGCATCATCGTAGCCGTAGTACCGATCGGCAAAAAAGAGATGACCACTCATTTCGCCACCAATGACTGCTCCGGTTTCTTTCATTTTCTTTTTAAGCAAACTATGACCGGTCTTCCACATAATCGGTTCGCCTCCAGCAGCTTCGATCGCCTCCGGTAAAGCCTGCGAGCATTTCACTTCGAAGATGATTTTCTGCCCTTTCTTTTCCTTTAATATACTCCTGGCGAATAAAATGAGTAAACGATCCCCCCAGATAATTTCACCTTTGTCATCAATCACTCCCAGCCGGTCGGCATCCCCATCAAAAGCAATTCCAATATCGGCTTTTAATTTCAATACTTGCTCCCGCAAATCGGCAATATATTCTACAATGGTCGGATCCGGATGATGATTTGGAAAAGTTCCGTCGGGTTCACAGTACATGAAATAAGCATTTATTCCTAAAGCTTTCATTAAATCTTCAATCACCAGAGAGGCAGAACCATTTCCACAGTCAAATACCACTTTAACTTTACCCTTTATGTCCAATCGCTTTGCGATGTCTTTAATATAGTCCTGAATGATATTCACCTTCCTGACCTTACCGGTTCCGGTCAAAAAGTCTTCCTTTTCAATTATTTCTCTTAATTTTTGGATATCAGCTCCATAAATACTGCTCTGTCCAACCGACATCTTAAATCCGTTGAATTCTGGAGGGTTGTGACTGCCGGTGATCATTATTCCACCATCCACCGTAAGTCTAAATAAAGAAAAGTATTGCACGGGAGTGGGAACGACCCCAATATCGATCACATCGATACCTGTGGAAGTCAGTCCCTTGATAAGAGCGGCACGGAAGCGCTCAGTCGATAACCTTACATCACCACCCACCGAAACCTTTTTTCCTCCTTGCCGCTGCAGGTAAGTGCCAAATGATTTTCCGATTAACTCCACAACCCGCTCGGTGAGATCAATTTCCACTATTCCCCTGATATCATATTCTCGAAATATAAAGGGATTAATAGCAGCCATATTTTTTCCTCACTTTACCTTCCTGGTATATTATTGAAGTGTCAAATTTAAGGTTTACACACAACTTTATCAAGACCTTTGTGGTAAGAGGCTGTAACTATAGAGTAATAATAAAGATAGACGGTGTTCTTATTGGATTATCAGCGGATAAAAAGATGGCAGATTGGGGCGAAAAAAATCTGGCAAAAACTACCGCGCATTTCCGCTTAAAAAAATAGCAGTAGTATTTACCAGAAAAAAAGTCAATGGCGCCGGTTGCTCAATAGCGAAAGGATGCGTTAAGTATAATTTTATGGGAAGTAATATCTTCAGCCGTCCCTTCTGGAGATAATTCACTATACGTTTTTTGCTTCCAGGATCCCAGCATATAGGCGAGATCCAGCTGAAAGGTACGATCGATGAGAACCCCATAACCCAGGGTAAAATATTTACGGTCGTTATCCTTGGGTAATCCTTTGGCTGGATTTGGTTCGTAAATAAAACCGGCTCTCAGGCTGGAATTGATGATCGGCATGCTGTATTCTCCGCCCACCCGCATTTTAAGGGTTTCCTGGTATTGGGTATCAAAATAGCGGTTTAGTGAGATAAGATCACTTGCGTCGAATTTTAGCTGGGTCCAGTCGGTGTATTCCAAACTTCCTGAAAGCAGTATGCTTCTTAATTTTAAAGAAGCACCTCCCGAAAATCGGAAAGGAATAGTTACGTTATATTCGTATGCTCCACTGTTCTCTTCATCTGATTCATCAAATGTTTCTTCATACCCGTCATCAAATAATAAATTGCTGTCCAGTAGATAGTCTTCTTTTACATTTATTTTTTGGGGGATTTCAATACCCAGACCTAATCGCATCAATCGTCCAAGTCGAAAAAGAGATCCTAATCTCATGTTAAACGAGGAATATTTTGAGGAGAGAATCCTTACTTCCTGATACTCTGCAAAGTCGGCCGGGAAAACGTTAAAATTATTCAGATTATCACTCTGTATAAATTCATCATAATAATCGCTGCTTCCACTCCAGTAATTCAAACCCAAACCGACCGATATGTTGGGTGATACATCAATAGCTCCCGCGGCTGACCATTCGTTCAGTGAGCCATCATCTGTTACGTAACCTTCTTTTTGGACCGGTTCACCAAAAAAATCGTAAACATCGTCTGGATTATTTGGATCGACCCCGCTGAAAGAAAGTCGATTCGATCCTGCGGTAGGACCCTGGTCAGAATATCCCAAATATTTGTTACTATATTCAAATTCTTTGATTCTCTGATACCCAAAGGCGAAAACTAAATTTCCCTGATAGGTGGGAACAGGATAGACGAAACCAATAGAATTAAATTTGGTGGTGGAATTGGTAGCTTGTAGAGCAGATCCCTGAAAGATGATATCATTGGCGAGTCTGAAATGGGATATCCCCAGCCAGAATTCCATTTTTTTGCTTTGGGCCAATCCTGCTGGATTCCAGTAAATGGCGGAATAGTCATCGGCTACTGCCTGAAAAGCACCGCCCATTCCCAGCGCCCGAGCTCCAAAACCCATCATTTGATCGGTAATTCGCACCGCATCATCATTAGATTGAGCAAATACTCCTAACACTAATTGTAAAAGAACAAAGATAGTTAATGTTCGCTTCATGTGATTTTCCAGTTTTTGTATGTAAAAAGTTTTTCCAGTCAATATAAACCGGATAGTAAATATCGCTTACTATCCGGCCTCAAAGATAAACCTTCTCGATCTTTTTTATCGTTAGTGGTATAACTCATTTCCGGTTGGTTGATCGTGAACTGCTTCCACTCGAACTGCCTCCGCTGGAACTGCTTCGGCCGGAGCTACTGCTTGAACTCTGACTACCATGGGATGAGCTTGATCCTGAAGAACTTCCCCGGTCTGTAGAGCGAATGCTTGAACCCGAACTACTGCTCCCGGAATTTTCACTCGATTTGTGAGATCCGCTGCTGCTGGTAGTACTGCTTCCCGATCGGCTTTTTGGCGAATACGAACCGGAGGGGCTTCTTTGACTGGATCTGCTTGGTCTAACCGCTTCTCGGCTTGGTTGTCTGCTGGAAGCCGGTTCTTGACGGTTGATAGTTCGCGGTGAACTTACCTTTTGTTTTTCGCTGGAAGAAGTTGAAACACCTTGTTGGCTACCAGAATTTCTCTGAACAATTCGGGTCGAAGAGGAACTTTCGCTTCGTGAACCGCTCACAAAAATTGGGGTTGAATTTTCGCTTGTCGATCGTCTGCTTCCCGTCGTTATTTGTTTTTCAGCACTGGAGCCTCCGCCACGAGCAATCTGTCTGGTGGGTTCGAATCCACGGCGATCCCAGGGTCGTTTATGATAGTCTTTGTAAGTATAATAAATGGGTGGATAGTATGGATACCAACCATAATAATGCGGATAATACCAGGCATAGGGAGTAACTATCGGATAACAACAAGGTCGATACCAGTCCCATGGATACCACCAGAAGGATGAAAATCCTATATAAACTCCCCATCGGGACGTAGATCCCCAATACCAGGGATCATAATACCAGGGATCGTAATAAAATGGATCAGCATAGTGGTAGTAATGATGAACAATTATTTCCTTTTCAACCTCCACACTATCTCTTACATAATATTCTTCATCATTATAATTGTCTGGATTATTAATAGTCTCCGTATAAGGAGCTCGCAATTGTGTATAACAACTCAATAACAAACTCGAAAGGAGCAGAAAAAACGGGATAATAAATTTAATTTTTTTCATGGTTTATCCCTTTCGATTTAATACATCAGTTTAACGGAATTATAAATTCTTAGTTCCGTTGAGCGGATAATAGATTATTTCCTTTTAAAAATCAATGGATTTATTATTTTAGTCAGGTTTATCTCTCAAAATGCTAATCTTAACCCTCAATTCATAGAAGCTTAAGATAACGAATCTTGAATCATGGAACAGGTGTTTATTTTTTCATAAATGTTACGATAATTATAAGTGATCTATTCGTTCATGATCTTGCATATATTCAATTGATAAAGGGATAATAAATACAGTCTTCAATATCTCAATAGCAGAACGTAACAAAGAAGGGGGTTATTTATGAATTGAACTTTTCAGGTGAACATTGGTTTAATCTTGCTTAGAAGTAAGTTAGAGTGTAAATTGGATGAGGCTGAGACTTAATGAGGTAATTGAAATATGCTGGGGTTTTCAATGAGAAACAATTTCACCAGTCGGGTGCAGAAAGTCATCCGCTATTCCAAAGAAGAGGCCATGCGATTAGGGCATGATTATATAGGAACTGAGCATCTTCTGCTTGGGATAATTAAAGAAGGCGAAGGAATCGCCATTAAAATTCTGAAAAACCTGGGAGTTGATATAGAAAAACTTAAACAACGCCTGGAAGAAGCCTCTGGACCCGCCGGGGGAATGATGACCTTAGGGAATCTTCCGTTGTCCAAAAGAGCAGAAAAGGTGTTAAAAGTTACTTATCTGGAGGCCAAAAATTTTAAATCGGATATCATTGGCACCGAGCATCTGCTACTTTCACTTTTGAAGGAGAAAGAAGGATTAGCCGCCCAGGTAATGATGAGTTTTAATATCGATTATAATGTTGTTTATAATGAACTTAAAAATATATTGGAAGGCAAGTCCACTGCTTCCCATGGGGTACCGATCACCAAGACTGTTCCTCAGAAAATAAAGACCCCAGCCCTGGATCACTTTGGACGGGATCTCACTTTACTGGCCGCTCAGGGTAAATTAGATCCAATCATTGGAAGAGATAAGATTATCGAACGAGTAGCTCAAATCCTCAGTCGCCGTAAGAAGAATAATCCAGTGCTTATTGGTGAGCCCGGTGTGGGAAAGACGGCCATTGCCGAGGGATTAGCCCTGCGAATTTACCATCGCAAAGTACCCCGTGTTCTCCATAACAAACGAATCGTTGCATTGGATATGGGTAGTATTGTGGCTGGCACGAAATACCGTGGACAATTTGAGGAGCGGATGAAAGCCATCATGACCGAACTGGAAAAGTCGGAAGATGTGATTCTTTTTATTGATGAGCTTCATACAATTGTTGGGGCAGGCGGTGCCTCCGGTTCGCTGGATGCCTCCAATATGTTTAAACCAGCCCTGGCTCGTGGCGAATTGCAATGTGTAGGTGCTACCACCCTGGATGAATATCGAATGTATGTTGAAAAAGATGGAGCATTAGAACGCCGTTTTCAAAAGGTGATGATAGAGCCCACTACCCCGGAGGAAACGCTGGAAATTCTTCGCTGCATCAAAATGAAGTACGAAGAACATCATAATGTACGGTATACAGATGAGGCTCTTTTAGCCACTATTCGTTTATGCGAACGGTATATCACGGATAAAAATTTTCCCGATAAAGCTATTGATGTATTGGATGAAACAGGATCCAGAGTCCACATTTCCAGCATTGTAGTTCCGAAAGAGATACTCGATCTTGAACAACGAATTGAAAAAGTACGTCAGGAGAAAGAATTATATGCCCGACAACAAGATTTTGAGAAAGCCGCTAAACTCCGTGATGTAGAGAGACGTTTGCAGGAAGAATTACAATTTGAGAGAAATAAATGGGAAAGAGAAGAAGAAAGTAAACCAGCTACCGTCACCGAAGAAGATATTGCTGAAGTGGTTTCCATGATGACCGGCATTCCGGTACGCCGTGTGGCTAAAAGCGAATCTGCCAAACTGATGGAAATTGAAGAATCATTGATGAAATATGTTATTGGGCAGGATGAAGCTATTAAAACTATTTCCAAAGCTATCCGGCGGTCACGGACTGGTTTGAAAGATCCTAACCGTCCCATAGGATCCTTCATGTTTTTAGGACCGACCGGCGTTGGAAAAACTCATCTGGCGAAAGTCCTGGCAGAATATTTATTTGAACGAAAAGATGCCCTGATCCGCATTGATATGTCCGAATACATGGAAAAATTTTCAGTATCCCGTCTGGTTGGTTCTCCTCCCGGGTACGTGGGATATGAGGAAGGAGGACAATTAACCGAAAAAGTCAGACGGCATCCCTATTCGGTAATATTATTTGATGAACTTGAAAAGGCTCATCCTGACGTGTTTAATATATTGTTACAGGTACTGGATGAGGGTCAATTGACCGATAGTCTGGGAAGGAAAGTCGATTTTCGCAATACGATTTTGATTATGACCTCGAATGTGGGAACACGCGAAATTAAAAAGAATGTTTCGATTGGTTTCTCGCAGATGGAAGAAGATAACGAACACAACGTCATGCGTGATAAAATTACCCAGGAACTTAAGCGGTTGTTTAATCCGGAATTCCTCAATCGACTGGATGATTTTATCTTCTTCCGAAAATTATCCAAGAAAGAAATCATCAAGATTGTGGATCTTCTCATTGAAGAGATCGGCACCAGATTAATGGAGCGCAATATTACCCTGGAATTAAGTGATAGTGCCAAAGAATTTATCGCCGAGCAGGGATATGATCCGATCCTGGGAGCCCGACCTTTAAAAAGAGCCATTCAGAAATATATTGAAGATCCATTAGCCGATGAGATTTTGAAGGAAAAGTTTACCGATGGATCGGTAATCAAAATAAAAATGAAGAACAAAAAAGAACTTGCCTTCCAGCTTGTTGAAAAGAGCAAGAATATTAATGTGAATTGATTTTTTATCATTTCTTGGTTTAAACCAGGTCCGAGTCGAAGTAAGATTCGGGCTTTTTTTTTCGTTTCTAACCGTTTATATTACCACCGGAGTTGATTTCCGTTAAAATAAACGACTCAAATAGGTGCTAGCTTTCAATGCCGAAAGAGTATCCCTCGCGCTATCCCTTTGTGTTTATGGGTGTTGGTTTGGCCTTGGGAAATTGGATGCAAAGCCAAATCGAGTGTCCTCCTGTATTGTTGCTTCTATTATTTTCTTTGCTAATTTTTCTGCTTGTTCTATTTCGACGTTCCGCCACTTTCCCTATCATTTTGATTGGACTTTTTTTTATTGCTGGCCAACTGAGTATTCTTTTCTGGAAGAAATCAGTGCTGGATCATCCAATTGTTTCATTTTTTCCGGTTGAACATATCAATGTAATCGCGAAACTGCAAGATCCTCCTGAAAATAATCGTCGAACCGGTGTGCTGGTGGTTGAGAAAATATATGTCGGGAGTGATACGCTTGAATTGGGCAAAAAATTTATCTACACCTTTCCGATGGACTTCCTCCAAATGGTACCTGGAACCCGACTTCTTTTTCACAATGTTTCTTTGGCTCATTTGGAGAAACGCCGGAATCCCGGTCAATTTGATTTTTCTGCCAATTATCGGCGAAATGGAATTATTGGAGAAATTATCAGCCATGAGATGAGCGAAATTAGCTTATTTTCAGCAAGCCATCACTTTTCAGGTTATCGTTTGCTGTATAATATCAGAAAAAACATCAACCAGCGATTATTCGAATTATTGGAGACCCCCGTGGCTGGATTCATGTCGGCCATCTTGTTAGGTTACAAACAGGATATCCCTTCTGAAGTCAGACGTGACTTTCAAAAGGGGGGAGTTGCACATGTCATCGCTATCAGTGGACTGCATGTTGGATTTATTGTTTTTATTCTCTCCACCTTACTATCTTTTTTCCCCATTTCCTATCGCTGGCAACACGTTCTGACCATTTTTTTCCTGGTGATCTATATGTTGTTGAGTGGGGCTAATCCGCCAGTGATCCGCGCGACGCTCATGGTCACCGTGTATCTGCTGGGGGTCACCCTTCAGCGGAAACCTGAAATTATGAACACGCTTTTTCTGGCTGGTTTTATTTTCCTGCTTCTCTGTCCTCAGGATCTTTCCTCGATAAGCTTCCAATTTTCATTTGTCGCCGTCTGGTCTATACTATTTTTTTATAGAAGGTTAACCACCTTGGAAAAATGGTTTCTTAGAAGGATACCAGAAATGCGATTCTATAAAAAATTTGTTTTCAGAATGGTACAATTATTTTTCGTTTCGCTGGCCGCTCAAATAGGGACCATTCCCTTAACCATTATTTATTTCAAGCAATTGCCACTGATGGCATTAGTTTTAAATCTACCAGTGATTCCGTTAATTGGTATTATTATTCCGATCGGTTTTATGATGCTCGGTCTCTCCTGGATACATAATGATCTTGCTTATAGTGTGGGTCAAATACTAACTCTGCTCATAAAAGTTCTTTTTCAGCTGGTTCATTTAGCCGCCAATCTTCCGGGAGCCTGCCTTCGCATTCTCTCATTTGATTGGATGGCTTTCATGATTTATGTCTGTGCCATCCTGCTTGGTTTTTCTTTTACTTCTCCTCATCTGCCTCCTCTTCGAAAACCTATTGGGATGACTATCATTTTCCTGCTATTGTGGAAAATTGCTTCTTCTCCTCATCATCCCCGGCTTCTCATGCTGGATGTTGGACAGGGGGAATCAACGCTGCTCATAACTCCTGCAGCTAAAAATGTGCTATTTGATGCTGGACCGGTCAGCAATAAATGGGATAGCGGATTAGAAATCATTTATCCTGCTTTGCAAGAACTGGGAATCTTACGCTTGCATAAAGTCATTCTCAGCCATCCTCACTCCGATCATATCGGAGGGATTTTTTCGCTTCTAACCACCGTACCTATCGATTCTGTTTATTTACCCGATGTGCAGATTGATTATTTCTGGCAGGACAGTCTGTTAAAAACCATAAGAAACAATAAAGTACCTTACCGCTTTGTTCAGCTGGGAGATTACATCAATCTCGATCCATTTACTAAAATCTATTTTTTAGGTCCCTGGACAGAGCAATTAAAACCAGCTGATCAATCGGGTAAATCCATTAATAATACCTCTTTAGTCGCATTGGTTAAAATGAAGGAAACCAGCATATTATTTACCGGGGACACGGAGAGCGATATCGAAAAAAATCTCCTGCAATGGAATGCATTCCTCAAAGTCGATATATTAAAAGTTGGTCACCATGGAAGTAGAACATCATCCTCTCTCGAATTTCTCCAAAAAATTCAGCCGCAAATGGCCTTAATTCCGGTTGGCCAGAATAATAAATTTGACCACCCTTCGGAAGTGACCTTGAAACGTTTAAAAGATCTGCAGATTCCATTTTATCGTACCGATCTACAGGGTGCCATTTTTTTACAGTGGGATCAAAACCATTGGAGATGGGTTGACTGGCAGTAGATTTTCCTCCCCTAGTCCAACAAATCAGAGTTGAAAAATAATCACCAGAAGCCTGGATTACTCTCCTTGAAATGATGATTGAGTTACCGCGTTCGCATATAATTTTTATATATGTTGAAATGTATATTTCACTTTTATTATATTTTTCCAAGCCATACGAATGGAAAACTTGTGCAGTCGCTTGAATCAATCCAATCTATAAAAAAGGAGATCCTTCATGCGTTATGTTAAGCATTATGGTACGTGGGGATATATCCTTCATCGTCTTTCTGGTTTAGCTTTAACCGGATATATCCTAATTCACATCTATTTAGTTAGTGGCTTGCATAATCGTCCAGCCTGGGATAGTGAAATGCAGTTTTTTCGGCATCCGCTATTGATGGTTTTAGAATGGTGTTTATTCAGTGTGGTTATTTTTCATGCCTTGAATGGTGCCCGGATTTTTATCATTGACTTTTTTAACGGAGCGAGATATCAGAAACAACTTCTCACCGGCGTTCTGGTATTAAGCGTCATTTTGTTTGCAGGAATGGGCGCCATTATGTTCTTATAATATTTAAATAAGAAGGAGATAGATATGGCCTATAAATACGAAGGTGCAAGCAATTCCGGTTCATTCGGCTGGTTTTTCCAGCGAATCACCGGCGTCATACTTTTTTTTCAAGTAATCATCCATTTCTATATCTCTCATCATACCTGGGACGCTGGTCATAACTGGAGCACAATAATTGAGAGATTATCCAATCCCTATATGAGAACATTTTATCTGGTTTTTGTCTCTCTTGGATTATATCACGGTTTAAACGGTGCCTGGGCAGTGATCCGGGATTACCACATGTCTGCCGGAATGCGCAAATTACTTTTTGGAGCGATTGTGACAGTTGGTATTTTTATCGCTGTTCTTGGATTTCTTACCATGCTTACTCTACCCAAACCTTAGTAAAAAATGTTTATGTTCATTTAAAAGAAAAATAATAAGAGGATAAAATGATAATTAAACATGATGTCATTATTGTGGGCGCGGGATTAGCGGGATTACGAGCGGCTCTGGAGGCCTCCAGAAATTATGACGTGGCGGTCCTGTCTAAGATTTTTCCCACTCGCTCTCACAGCGGCGCCGCCCAGGGGGGTATCGCTGCTTCGCTGGGGAATGTGGAAGAAGATCACATTGATTGGCATTTCTTTGATACGGTAAAAGGAAGTGATTATCTGGGCGATCAGGACGCAATAGAATATTTGGTCAATGATGCCCATCCAGCTATCTATGAGCTGGAACATATGGGAGTGCCTTTTAGCCGCACCCCGGATGGAAAAATTAATCAACGGAAGTTTGGTGGACATACCCGGAATTATGGGGAAGCCCCGGTTTTACGAGCCTGTTTTGCTGCAGACCGCACCGGCCATATGATTCTGCATACTTTATATGATCAATGTATTAAAAATAATGTGCGCTTCTATCCAGAATTTTATATGACGGATTTGATCGTAAAGGATAATATCGCTCGCGGTCTGATTGCATATGATATGACCGGTGGCCAGATGGTCACTTTTCACGCTAAAGCGATCATGTTTGGCACTGGTGGGTATGGACGGGCTTTTAAAATTACCTCTAATGCTCACGCTAATACCGGTGATGGTCTGGGGGTTGTCCTTCGGGCCGGTTTAGCCCTGGAGGATCTGGAGTTTGTGCAATTTCATCCTACCGGTGTCTATCGCTATGGAATTCTGGTGAGCGAGGGTGCTCGTGGCGAAGGAGCTTATCTTTTGAATAATGCGGGTGAGAGATTTATGCAAAGATATGCTCCCAAATTAATGGAATTAGCCCCACGTGATTTGACCTCGCGCTCCATCCAGACCGAAATTGATGAAGGTCGCGGAATTAACGGCGAGAGTTATGTTTATCTGGATTTGCGACATCTAGGTGAAGCAAAAATTACCGAGCGACTACCAGAAATCCGTAGCTTCTGTCGTAAAATAATTGGCATTGATCCGGTTAAAGAACCCATCCCCATCCAGCCAACTGCTCACTATTCGATGGGCGGTATCCCGGTGACGGTAGATGCCGAAGTATTGGCCGATGGAAAATCTCAAAAAGTGGAAGGATTCTATGCCGCTGGCGAATGTTCCTGTGTTTCGGTGCACGGGGCAAATCGATTGGGAACTAACTCATTGCTCGAAGCGGTAGTGTTTGGCCGGCGAGCCGGAAAATCCATCGTGAAATTCCTCACTGCCCGGGGTACTGAGAAACCAGATTTACCAACTGACCAGGTTGAAGCGGCCATGAACCGGATAGAAAAAATCAAGACCAATCAGGGAAATGAAAAAGTGGGTAAACTGCGTCGGGAATTGCAAGAGACCATGATGGCCAAGGTTGGGGTATTTCGCGATGAAAAAAGTCTCAAAGAAGCTCTGGAAAAAGTGAAAGAACTGGAGAAGCGCTTTGAAGGCGTGCAAATCGACGACAAAGGATGGAAATTCAATACCGATTTAACCGAAGCTCTGGAGTTAGACAATTTATTGCATTTCGCTGAATTGATTGTTAGCGGTGCTCTAAATCGTCTGGAAAGTCGAGGCGCGCAATATCGCAGAGATTACCCGAAGCGGGATGATGAAAATTGGTTGAAACATACCATCGCCATTAAAAAAGATGGGAAAATTATTTTTGATTATAAACCGGTAGTAATTACCAAATTTCCACCAAAAGAGAGGAAATACTAATGATACAGGTTAAATTGAAAGTATTCCGATTCAATCCTGAGGATTCGCAGCAAAAACCTCATTTTGATGAATTCACAGTGGAAGCCGATCCACGTGATAAAGTGCTGGATTTACTGCACCGGGTAAAATGGGAAAGAGATGGAACATTAGCCTTTCGACGCTCCTGTGCGCATGGCATTTGTGGTTCCTGTGCCATGAAAATTAACGGAGCCAACATGTTAGCCTGCGAAGCTAATTTAAAGAATTTTAAGGATCCCACCCGAATCACAGTAGAACCTCTTCAATCTTTACCTATTCTGAAAGATCTAGTAGTTGACCTTACCGATTTCTTTAAAAAATATGAGATTGTAAAACCCTATCTCATTAATCGAACCCCGCCTCCTTCACGAGAACGGTTACAATCACCCGACCAGCGTCAGTTGATTGACGAGTCCACCTGGTGCATCCAATGTGCTTCCTGTACAACCTCCTGTCCTTCTAATTGGAAAAATCCGAATTTTCTCGGCCCGGCTGCGCTGCTAAAATCGTATCGCTATACATTCGACTCCCGTGATGAAGGAGCTGCAGAGCGTTTGCAGGTGATCGATAATAATGATGGAGTGTGGCGTTGCCATACCATTTTTAACTGTGTGGAAGCCTGTCCTAAGGAAATCAATATCACCTGGCATATTTCTGAATTGAAAAAGAAATTGGTCAGCAGAGAATATTAATTCTCTTCTTCAAGCTGGTTAAAACGACAAAACCCCAGAAATTTCTGGGGTTTTTTATTAAGTTTTACACTGGCGCATGTTTTTAGGGAATGATAATCGCTTCTGACAATAAATTTTTATTCAGATCAATATTTATATTTTGAGCTTCCTGCATATTCACGATTAATCTGTAACCGGTAGTAGTTTTTTGGGTACCCATCGTAACCAGAGCTTCATTCACCAACTGATCATCTGCTGAAATCGTAATGACCTGATTATATTTTGCACTCTCTCGAATGGTATTCATGAAAGGCTGTAGCTGAGACGCCAACCAGAATGCATTGATTTTATTTATGATTACCTTCTTCTCCAGATTTAATTCCGGAGTCATGGGAATTTCCAGCGCTTTTACTTTTTTGCCATGGACTTTGATGTTGCTGTTTTCCTCGATGGCGCTGATGATTGATTTTTTCTCCTGCTCTGAAATCTGAGACGCCGGATTAAACAAGACGGCAATGATACAGTCGGATTTAATTTTATCTTTCAAAGTTGAATTAGAATTCAATGCTTTGAGAATAATAGGCGCTTGGGCCTTAACTTCAGAAGAAAGATCCTGGGCAAATACCAGATGGATATTTACCGCTAACATTAAGAGAACATAAAACAAAAATTTGAACATGTATTTACCTCCATTAATTATTATAAAACTACTTTTTCACCACTACCTTACCTGAAGAATAAAACATCTTTTGGATGAGGATATCTTTTAATAGTGACAAAGTATTCAGTATAAAGTTTGTGAAAAATGTAGATAACTATTTGTTTTTTTAATGGCGCAAAAGTAAGAATAAATGCCTCCTAAGGCAAATAGAATTTAGTCAAAAGTAATATTTTTTAAAAATCTATTTCCCACTATTTTTTAGATTTTCCCGGAGATGAATTCTGTCTTTTATCTTGTTTTGGGTTAAACCAGAATTTATATTTTCGAGGATTTTGGGCGGTTAGCTCAGCTGGCTAGAGCGCTGCGCTCACATCGCAGAGGTCGCAGGTTCAACTCCTGCACCGCCCACTAGAAGATATTTTAGATATGAGATTTTATATTTGATATTTATCAAGATTATTTAGAAGAGTTTATGATAGTTTATCATCTCATTTATAAAATGAAGTTCAATTAAGCAAAAATCAATTTAAACTCACGAAACTAAAATGCATCCAAAAACCTTTAATACTACTCTGAGAAGTAGTGAAGGCAAAACAAAGACTGACACGAAATTAAATTTAGAAGCCTCCCTCGGACGTAAGGGAGGCATTTTTTTTATCAGGAGTCTGATATGGATTTTAGAGTAAAAGCAGAAATACTATCGGCACAGGATATTCAAAGAATTATCACTCGCTTGGCGCATGAGATTCTGGAAAAAAATCGCGGAAGTGAAAATTTGGTTATTGTGGGAATTCATACTCGTGGTGCTCATCTGGCCTCGCGCATTTCTAAGAAAATTGCCGAAATTGAAAATCGCGAGATCCCCACTGGTTTCCTGGACATCACCCTCTATCGGGACGATTTTCGCACTCGCTTAAAACAACCAGCCGTGGAGGTGACCAACATCCCATTTAAGATCGATGAAAAAAATATTGTCTTGGTGGATGATGTTCTCTATACCGGTCGGACGATCCGTTCTGCCTTAGATGCGCTAATGGATTTTGGAAGACCGGAACGTATTTTTCTGGCAGTTTTGGTAGACAGGGGGCACCGCGAATTGCCTATACGTCCTGATTTCGTGGGGAAAAATATTCCTACCTCTATTGGAGAAGAGGTTAAAGTTCTTCTGCAGGAAAGTGACGGAGAAGATAAAGTATTACTCGTTGAAGAACCCAGCCAAAATTGAAGGGATAAGTTATGTTGTTGCACAGCAAACATCTATTAGGTCTTGATGGAATACCACAAAAAGACATTCTCACCATCCTGGATACTGCTAAATCATTTCGGGAAGTGCTGGACCGGCCCATTAAGAGATTGCCTACCTTACAAGGGAAAACAGTAGTCAATCTGTTTTATGAACCCTCCACTCGCACTCGCATTTCGTTTGAATTGGCGGAGAAAAGACTATCGGCGGATATTGTCAGTTTCAGTACCGCGGCAAGTTCGGTGAAAAAAGGCGAAACGCTGATCGATACGGTTAAAAATATTGAAGCGATGAAAATTGATATGGTTGTTGTACGCCATTCATCACCCGGCGCTCCCCATCTGTTAGCCCGAGTTCTCAACTCTCATGTTATCAATGCTGGTGATGGTGGCCATGAGCATCCTACTCAGGCCTTGTTGGATATGTTTACTATTCGCCAGAAATTGGGCAGCCTGCAGGGGAAGACTGTCGCGCTGGTGGGAGATATTTCTCATTCGCGGGTAGCGATGTCAAATATATATGGATTAACAAAAGTAGGGGCACGAGTTCTGGTATGCGGTCCTTCTACTCTCATCCCACGTGAAATTGAAAAATTAGGAATTGAAGTCTATTACAATATCGATGAAATTATTCCTCAGGTGGATGTTCTCAATATTTTGCGACTGCAATTAGAACGGCAGCGAGAAGCGTTATTTCCCTCCCTGCGAGAATATCATAATTATTTTGGAATTACCCGCGAAAGGTTAGAGAGCGCCACTAAACCTATTTTAATTATGCACCCGGGACCAATGAATCGAGGAATCGAAATTTCCAGCGATGTGGCGGATAGTGAACATTCCGTGATCTTGGAACAGGTCACCAACGGTGTAGCAATTCGTATGGCTGTTTTATATTTACTAGCAGGAGGTCGCAGTGAAACTCACTAAAAATGTCATCATTTCCAGAAGAGGTTATCAACCTTTATCATCTCCCATTCTGTTGAAAGGTGGAATCGTCATTGATCCACTCTTGAAATTAAACGAGCAGAAAGATGTGGTAATTGAAAATGGTTACATCAGCCAATTGGGCCAGGTAGACTCCAAAAACTTTAAAGGGGAAGTGGTGGACTGCCGAAAGAAGATAATTTCACCCGGCTGGTTAGACATGCATGTTCATTTACGTGAACCGGGATATGAAGGAAAAGAGACTATTGCTACAGGTAGTCTGGCGGCGGCTAATGGCGGTTTTACCGGGGTCTGCTGTATGCCCAATACCCTTCCTCCTATCGATACTCAAGAGATTATACAATATATAAAGGATCGGTCAAAAGGCTCATTAGTAAACGTTCACCCTGTTGCCGCTATCACGAAAAAAAGAGAAGGTAAAGAATTAGCTGAAATCTTGGAGCTCATCGAACAGGGAGCGGTAGCTGTCTCTGATGACGGAAGTCCGGTAATGAGCGCTGAGATTATGAGAAGAGCACTGGAATATAGCAAAATGGTAGATGTCCCGGTAATTGGGCATGAAGAAGATATCAATATGACCACCGGTGGGGATATGAACGAAGGATTCGTCTCAACCTGTCAGGGACTCAATGGGATGCCGCCAGTGGCTGAAGAAATTATGATAGCTCGTGATATTATGTTGGCTGAATACACCGGAGGTCGTTTTCATGTTGCCCACATTTCCACTGCCAAATCTGTTGAGCTGGTGAGACAGGCAAAAAGTAAGGGAATAAAAGTAACCTGCGAAGTCACTCCCCACCACTTTACCCTCACGGATGAAGCCGTTAGAACCTTTGATACCAATACCAAGATGAATCCGCCTCTGCGGACCGAATCCGATCGCCTGGCCTTGTGCGAAGGCCTGAAAGATGGAACAATTGACGCTATTGCCAGCGATCATGCTCCTCACTCGTTTGAAGAAAAAGAGGCTGAATATATCTATGCTCCATTCGGAGTGATTGGGTTAGAGACCTCCATGGGATTAGCGCTGACACAATTATATCATCATAAATTTTTAACCCTGGAACAATTGATTTATAAATATGCTGTTCGTCCATATCAAATCTTGAACCTTAATTGCCCTGAAATTAAAATGGGAACTATGGCAAATCTCACCATCTTCAGTCCTGAGGAATCATGGCAGGTCAATCCCTCTAAATTTTTATCCAAAAGCTCCAACACTCCTTTTGTGAAATGGAAACTAAAGGGAAAACCTTTTGCGGTAATCAATAATAACCAGATATTCTTTTCTGTTTTGTAACGCCTCAGACGGTTGGAATAGCCTGTCGTATATCACTATTGATTTAATATCATACCCTGTCGATCACTCATTTTGTCCTATTTTGGTACTGACAATCTGTCAGGTGAATTGAGATGAAAAATTATGTTTCATCTGACTTATTTTTATAAATCATTGAAATATAAAAACTTAGAAGCTTTTACTTATCTTCTGGCACTATCTTTGTAGTAGTTAGAATAAAAAAAAATAGATAAGTAAAACTAAGGAGGAAATAAGAAATGTTTTCGGATTTAATAACTGCCATTGAAAAAATCAGTAAGACTGATAACAATAAAGAATTTTTTTTGCGGGTAAAACCGGTTGTCGATATATATGAGACAAATGAAGCGGTAATTATCCGGGCCGAAATGCCGAATGTGGCTAAAGATGATCTGCGTGTCCAGGTGAATAATCGAATTTTGCATATTCAGGGTAAAAAACAGAGTACTCCCGAGCAAGGTGAGTTTATCTGGCGTGAAACTTCTGATGTGATCTATGAGAGGTTTTTTGAGTTACAGGATGATCTGGATCAGGAAAATATCAAAGCCAGTTATGAAGCCGGCATTCTGAAAATTACGCTTCCCAAAAAAGCAGAAGCACAACCTAAAAAAATTGAGATTAAATAATTGGTAATCTGATATTCGTGGAGGGCTTCAATGAATAGACTCAGTTGGATTGATCAGATTCTTAGCGAACAACAGGAAAATGGAAGAAAAAATATTAGAGCTTGGAAAAAGTTGCTGGAGGATCTGAAACAGGATTATCGCAAAATCCTTGAATCGCGAAACATGTTGGTTAAGGAAGGGGAGAATGTGGCTTATCCGCAATTAAAATCGGATATTGATCAATTGATTTCTGAAAAAAATAATCATGCGCAGATTCTTAAAAAACTAATTACTGAGTTGGGAGGTAAAGTTGAAAATGAAACAGAAATACCTGGCGAAAATTTTGCCAGGGGACATTTTAAAGAAATTTTTACGCTGGAAACCGAGTTGAGTGAATTGTTAACTGAGCATGCGAATTTTGCTGAAGATAATGGTTACTATGAACTTTCAGATGAGTTGAGGTCAATTCGGGACCAGCAGGTTCGTTTAAATGAACAGTTAGAAAGAATTATAATGAAAATTAACACTGAAATCTAATTTTAGGAGGATGATAAAATGGCTAAGAAAATAATTGGAATTGATTTAGGAACGACTTACTCAGTAGTGGCGGTGATGGAAGGTGGAGAACCGGTAGTGATACCGAATTCGGAAGGTTCTCGAACCACTCCATCGGTGGTCGGTTTCACTAAAACAGGTGAAGTATTGGTCGGCGCACCGGCCAAACGACAGATGATCACTAATCCCGAAAATACGATTTATTCTATAAAGCGATTTATGGGAAGAAGAATTGAAGAGGTGCCCGAAGAAACAAAGATGGTGCCTTATAAAGTGAAAAGCGGTCCTCATGGTCTGGTGGTAGCGGAGATTCGTGGCAAAGAATATACTCCTCAGGAAATCTCAGCCATGATTTTACAAAAAATGAAGCAAACAGCTGAAGATTACCTGGGAGAAAAAGTAACTGATGCAGTGATCACCGTACCGGCTTATTTTAATGACAGTCAGCGTAAGGCCACCAAGGAGGCGGGCGAAATTGCCGGTTTAAATGTATTGCGAATTATCAATGAGCCAACCGCTGCCTCATTAGCCTATGGTCTGGATAAGAAGAAGAATGAAAAAATCGCAGTGTATGATTTAGGTGGCGGGACTTTTGATATTTCCATTCTGGAAATTGGTGATGGAGTATTTGAAGTAAAATCGACTAATGGCGATACTCACTTAGGTGGAGACAACTTTGACCAACGAATTGTGGATTGGATTGCTGATGAATTTAAGAAAGAACATGGAATTGATCTGCGGAAAGATCCCATGGCCTTACAACGTCTGCGGGAAGCTGCGGAAAAGGCTAAGATCGAATTAAGCAGTTCACAGCAAACCGATATTAATCTTCCTTTTATCACGGCCGATGCCAATGGCCCAAAGCATTTACAGATGTCATTGACTCGTGCCAAATTTGAATCATTGGTCGAAGATCTACTACTGAAAACCTTAGGTCCTTGTGAGCAGGCTATCAAGGATTCCGGTTTTCGGGTGGAAGAAATTGACGAAGTTATCCTGGTGGGTGGATCTACTCGAATTCCTAAAGTGCAAGAATTAGTCAAACAATTTTTTAAGAAAGAACCTCATAAAGGAATAAATCCGGATGAAGTGGTTGCCATCGGTGCCGCTATCCAGGGTGGTGTGTTAGCCGGGGATGTGAAAGATGTCTTGTTATTAGATGTAACCCCGTTGTCATTGGGAATCGAGACCCTGGGACATGTCACTACCAAGCTGATTGAGGCCAATACTACAATTCCTACTCGCAAAAGTGAGATATTCTCTACGGCAGCTGATAATCAGACGTCAGTAGAAATTCACGTCGTGCAGGGTGAGCGGGAATTTGCGTATGATAACCGGACTTTGGGGCGTTTTATTTTGGACGGAATTCCGCCGGCTCCACGAGGAGTTCCCAAAATTGAAGTTACATTTGACATTGATGCTAACGGTATTCTGAGTGTGTCCGCAAAAGATCTGGCCACCGGAAAGCAGCAGAGCATTCGGATTGAAGCGAGTTCGGGATTGTCCGAGTCAGAGATTGAACGAATGAAGAAAGATGCCAAGGAACATGCAGCGGAAGACCGACGTAAACGTGAATTGATCGATAGTAAAAACGCTGCTGATCAGCTTATTTATCAGACAGAAAAGAATTTAAAGGAATTCGGGACTAAACTGGACGATGCCAATAAGAGCAAAATTGAGGCAGCCGTAAATCGGTTGAAGGAAGCCATCAAGACGGATAATATTCAGGAAATCAGATCGGCCACCGACGCTTTGAACCACATGTGGAATGAGGTTTCAACCAGGATGTATCAGCAAACCGCAGGGGCTCAAACAGGTCCTCAAACGGGAACCACCGGCAGTACCGGAGAGAAAGTTGAAGAGGCGGACTACGAAGTAGTCGATGAGAACAAGAATAAGACAAAAAATTAATCTGATGACCCTGAGCGAAAACCAGGCTATGAGTAAGCCTCAGAGCTACTTCACACTCTGAGGTTGCTCAAGGCAAGGGAAATCGGTATAAGTAAGGAGGATAAATGGATGATGAGTGACAATAAAGATAAAGGAAAAGAGATTCCGGTTGATTTTGTAGAGGATATTCAGTCGACGATTCCTTCAGAGCAGGAGGTAATTCCTTCCGAAGAGAAAACGGAAACACCTCATGAAACGACTCATGAAAAGAAAACTCGAAAATTAAAAGAGGATTTTAAGAAGAAACTCGAAGAAGTTCAAAAAAAATATGAACATTTAAATGATCAATATCTTAGACTGCGTGCTGAATTTTCTAATTATAAAAAGCGGATGGATCGCGAACAACTTGAACTGGGAGACTACATAAAGACTGAAATTGTAAAAAGGTTTCTCCCTATTGTAGATGATTTTGACCGGATGCTAAAATTATCAGACAGTGAAGTGAATCATCAGAGTCTTTTACAGGGAGCACAACTGATAGCCGATAAATTCAAACAGATTCTTAATGATCTGGGAATAAAAAAGATTGAAGCAGAAGGGCAAGAATTTAATCCTGAGATCCATGAAGCACTGTTGGTGCAGAAGGTGGAAGAATCTGAAAAAAATGGCAAAATTATCGGTATTTATCAAGATGGTTATATGTTAGGAAATCGCTTATTGCGCCCCAGTAAAGTAGTTGTTGGAAAATGTGAAGAGAAAGAACCCTTGAATTAATTTCCGCTAAACTCATTTTTTAAGAGCAGGTATAATAAATAACTACCTGCTCTTTTTTTATTTAAAACAGTATGAAGATCTCTGGTTATACTTTTCGCTACCGAGCATATTCGAATCACGTTAGACAATCTGTTCAGGGTATGAATCTTAGGTCTTTTGTGACAATGACTTTGAGGAATTAATATTTTTTATCGCTGACTCTAATGGCCATTTTGGCCAAGGTGTATAAAAGTAAATCTTCATCAAGCTTCTTAGATGTCATCTTTGTAGTGCAGACATTTTTGTCAGTATGAATAAAATGGAATCCAGTAAATTTGTCTATCTTTAGAATTACCCTAAAAAAATCTGGATGGTGCAAAGTCAATAACACTTTTTCATCTCCCTGTTTGGTTTGATGAGGTTTCTAAAGTAAGTTATGAATCGTCATGCCGTTTGATTAAGATTGAGCTCATTTTTTTCATAAAAAGATTTTCGAGAGTAGGTTAAAGGATTTCATATTGACTTTTCATATTGAGTTAATTAAATTCTTAAAAAATTACAATAAAGAGGTTATTGTATGTTAGTTTTAACAAGGAGGTTGGGTGAATCTATCAATATTGGTGATAAGATTAAAATCACGGTTGTCGATATTGATGGAAAGCAGGTAAAAATAGGTATTGAGGCGCCGCGAGATATTTCCATTTTCAGAGAGGAAGTCTATGAGCGCATTAAGCAGGAAAATGTCCGTGCCTCTGAAACCTCACCCGAAGATGTAAAAAAAGCAGCTGAAGAACTTAAAAAGAACAAAAAATAATTTGTTCCTCCCTGATTTTTTAATTATTTCTTATCCATAAAATCTTTTAACTTATTGTAAAATCTGATGATTAAAAATATTATTAGACGAAGATGAAAGATGTCTGCTGATTGTCTGATGAAAGCTAAAAGAATTCTTGAGAGTTAAAATAATGAATAGATTCCGAAAGTTATGCTGAATAGTTTTTCTAATGCTTTAATGTAAGACGTACTTATGGAACGTTTTCAAATCCATCATAAGAATCCGCATAAAAGAGTGATTGCCAAAGCAGTGGAGGTTTTGCAAAATGGCGGTCTGATTATCTATCCCACCGATACAGTGTATGGAATCGGATGCAATCTTTATAATAAGACAGCTCTGGAAAAATTGTATGCGTTGAAGAAAAAAACCAAATTTGATCCCATTAGTTTGATTGTAAAAGACATTCAGCAGGCGAGTTCATATGTACGGATTTCCAACTTCGCTTATAAAATATTACGCCGTTGCTTACCTGGCCCTTATACTTTTATTTTACCCTCCGGCCGAGAAATTCCTAAAATCATGTTGAGCCGCAGGAAAGAAGTCGGGATTCGCGTTCCGGATAATGAAGTCTGCCTGGCGCTTTTGGACGCTCACCCCTCTCCGCTGGTCAATACATCGGTTAATCTTCAACCGGATGAACTTTTAAATAATCCTGATGATATTGAACGCCTTTATAAACATGCAGTAGATTTGATGCTTGACGTTGGATGGATTCCTGATGCTCAGGAATCAACGGTGGTTAGTTTGGTGGGCGATGAACTCAAAGTGCTTCGAGAGGGAAAAGGTAAATTAGATCAACTATTTATTTGAGAACGAGTATAATTTTTTAACTAAAAAAAGAGGAAGAAATGAAAAAGATCATTCACACCAATGAAGCCCCACCCCCAGTAGGACCTTATAGTCAGGCGGTGATAGCAGGAAATTTAGTGTTTACGGCTGGTCAAATTCCTCTTCATCCTCAGACCGGCAAACTGGAAGAAAATGACATTCAAAAGCAGACTGAACGAGTTATTAAAAATGTTGAAGCGGTATTAAAAGCTGCTGGATCTGACCTTTCACAAGTGGTTAAGACCACGGTTTTTTTGAAAAATATGAACGATTTTGCTCAAATGAACGAAGTTTACGGAAAATTTTTTTCTGAACATCCTCCCGCTCGTTCTGCGGTTGAAGTCAGCCGGCTTCCAAAAGATGTTTTAGTTGAGATGGAATGCATCGCGGTCGTAAAGGGTAAGAAATAATCTTTCATTTTATCACCAAAAACTTTTTAGGTTATGAATGGAAAAATATGCCATTATTCTGAATCCGTATGCAGGTAGGGGAAAAGCAGCAAAAATTGAACACCAAATTTTAGGAGAATTTAAAAAGCAGATTGGAGACTATGATCTTTTTAAAACGGAATATCCAAATCATGCGAAAGAGATTGCCGAACAGGTAAAAATGAGCTATCCGGTAGTCATTGCGGCAGGAGGAGATGGGACAGTGAATGAAATTGTAAATGGATTGATGGGTGGTCGTGCCACTTTGGGCGCTATTCCAGTGGGCAGTGGAAATGATTTTTGTAAAATGCTGAATTTGCCGAAGAAACTTACCGATGTTATTCAGGTCATTCGCCAGAATAAACGGAAGCGGATTGATATAGGTAAAGTGGGTGATCGCTTTTTTCCCAATGGCCTGGGAATCGGGTTTGATGCCTGGGTAGTTAAGGAAAGCATGAAAGTTAAGAAATTGAGGGGTTTCCTTATTTATCTATATTCGGTGCTTAAAACTACTTTTTCATACCACAATGCTTCCATTACTCTATCCATCAATGGAAAAACGAGCCAGCGAGACATTTTTCTGATTGCGGTGGGAAATGGTAAAGCCATGGGAGGAGGATTTTTCTTGAATCCCGCTGCTGAATTTAATGATGGATTATTGGATGTATGCATCATCCGTGCCCTGAAAAAACGCGAGGTATTTTTAAATTTGCCAAAAGCAATTAACGGGAAACATATTTATATTGAGCAGGTGGAAATGACGCGTACTACCCAATTGCAAATCATCTGTGAAGGAGGAATCGCTGCGCATGCCGATGGCGAATTATTAGGCCTCTCTTTAAAAAAACTGGATATCTCCATCCTCCCTTCTGCTTTAGAAGTGATTTATAATGAAAAATCGCTCAATTGAAATGATTAACCGTTAACTTTATGACGATCCAGAATCGATTCAGATTACTTCTGCCTCTAATGTTCTGTTGCTTATATTCCAATCTTTTTTCCCAAACTTTGAATATTTATCATTCATCTTCACCGTTATTTACTCAACAAATAGATACCACAGTCCTTCTCTCCGATAAATCAGTGAAATCACCCTGGGGGGCTGTAATCCGCTCTGCAATCTTACCGGGATGGGGACAAATTTATAATGAACAGTATGCCAAGTCAGTGATTGCGCTCGCGGCGAACGGATTACTCATTTATCAGATTCACCACTATCACCAGCGTTGGCGAGATATGAAAAATGAAGCTGATCGATCGAAACGAAATTTATTTACCTGGTATTTTTCTCTGACTTATATTTTAACGATGGTGGATTCTTATGTGGATGCTTACTTGTTTAAATTTGATGAGGCGATGAAAATTTCATATCGAATTGACCCGCAGAAGGAGAATTGGATGTGCTCCATCGATATATCATTATACTTGCCATAATTGAAGTTCTGAACCTGTCCGCTCTTCAGGCTGATACGGGACCTTTTTTTCTTTCTGATCAGAAAGATCGTGAAGGTCAAACGGATTCCTTACGAACAATAAAAAAAAGTGATAAATATCTTGGCCCAGATAAGGCCAAGCATTTTACAGCTAGCATGATCTCCAGTGTTTTCTTCTATAGGATTTTTGAAAATCAACTGAAAGTGGATGACAGTCAGGGAAAGATATACTCAATCAGTTTTACGTTGAGTTTGGGTGTCGCTAAGGAGCTCTATGATAAATCGCGTCCTGGAAATTATTTTTCCTGGAAAGATATACTTGCCGATTTAACGGGAATTGCTGTTGGAGTTATTTTAATAAATCAGCCTTGAAACAGGTTTGAATTCTTCTCCGCATCACCTGAGTCTAAATTTATTTAATGTCCATCTTCAACATATCAGCCATTTCATAGGATAGCGGCAGCGAGCAGGGGAATCATAATCTCATGGTGCCCAATGAAGTAAAATCCTTTTCCAGTGTTCTGAGTCGGCCGCTGCATCACATTCACGGTGGGACGATAATGGCGATTCATATCGAATACGGCGGTGAAAAAACCGTGGGCCGGATATTTCAGATTTCGCACAATGGTTAACGCTTTTAGAAATACTTCGGGCAGGATAACCGCTGACCCCACGTTAATGACTATACTACCCGCCGTTAAATGAGATACACTGTGGGTAAAGAGCTGAAAATCTAATAAAGATTTTTCCCCGAAAGCCGCTCCATCCAGATTTGGATGTTGATGAATAATTTCAGTACCCAGAGCCGGATGTAAACTTACGGGGATATTGAGTTGATAAGCATTGGCCAGCAGACTTAAGCGGCGATTTTTCGATTTTTTATTGACTATCTCCTTCGCTAAAATTTCGGCATAACCCAACGGATTTCCATAATTTTGATGAACAGCTTCATTAATGAATTGTGCAGTTTCCTTTGCCATTCCGAAGCTCCCATCACGAAGACCAGTCGCTACATCTTCACTGGTAGCACCCCAATTGGCAATTTCTACATCATGAATAGCGCCTGCTCCATTTAAAGCCAGATGTGAAATACATCCGCTTTTCATTAATTGAATAATGATAGGATTCAACCCGCATTTGATAACATGGGCCCCTAACATCCAGAGGATAAACTTTTTTTTCTGGATGGCCTGGCGATAATATCCGACAAACTCTTTAAATTCTTTTCCAATCAAAATATCCGGAAGCGCCGCCATAAATTTTTTCATATTCATCTGACTCGAAACTGGTTTGGAAAAATCTTCAAACCTCACTTTATTTTTTCTGGTCCGAATGGAATAGGTCTGCACCTTATCAAATGTTAATTTCTGGTACTTTGATTTCATCCTGACTCCTTATAAAATTTTTAATGTAAGATAAAAAATATTCTCTGTTCAATGAATGATTCCACTAAGTTTCACGCAATCTAACAGTTAAAAACATTTTTTCTTGTTTTGCTTATTTCTGATTTTGCTGATATTTATCATCACGTATGTCAATTTGCAATCTTTATCTCTATATTTTCAAGATAAATTTTTCATTTTGGATAAGGATGAGTAAGATAGAAAATATTTTATACTTTATTGTTATAAAGATGGCCAATTTAAAATAGATCCATGTTAGATTATGGGGTATTAAAGATTCAGATATAATCGTGAAAAGTTTGAAAAAATAAATTGAAAATCTGAAATATAATTTTGCTATATTTTTTGTTTTGAATTTTTTAATATCATTCACTGAAATGGGTTAGTGGGAAAGTTTCTATGAGAAAAGAGATAGGTGATTATATCTTTCGAAATTCACAGGGAAAAAAGCAGCGCCTTCATATTTTGTACATGGATCAGGATTTAATGATTCTGAATAAACCTTCTGGCCTCCGGGTGATTCCCGATCGCTGGAATCATGAATTAATCAATGTGTTCGACCTGCTGAAGGATTTTTCACTTAGTCCCTTGGAAGCTGATGAACAAAATATCTGGATTGTTCACCGCCTGGATGCGGAGACCAGTGGCCTCCTTATTTGCTCCAGAAATGCCGATACCCATAAACTGCTCAATCAGATGTTTGAACAGGGCAAAATTCAAAAAACCTATCTCGCTATTGTAAAAGGCTGTCCCTCACCACCCGTAGGTAGCATCGATTTCCCTCTATTGTTAACGAATCATGGTAAGGTTAAAATTCATTCCAGTGGGAAAGCCTCTTTGACTCAGTATCGTTTGGTGGAGTCATTTCAACATTTTTCGTTATTGGAAGTGTATCCAAAAACGGGACGCATGCATCAGATTCGGGTTCATCTACAGGGTATTGGACATCCCCTGGCTGTAGATTCTAAATATGGTGGGTTCAATTCGATAAAGATCAGTGATCTGAAAAAAATAAAAATGACCTCAGAAAACGAACCATCTGCTCTGATCTCTCGCCTGACCTTACATGCCTGGAAATTGAGTTTTCTTCATCCGGTTCAGCAACGAATGATGAATTTTGAAGCCGACATTCCAAAAGATTTTCAAGCGCTTTTAAAAGCTCTCAGAAAATGGGATCGAATATGATTTTATACAAATCTTCTGATAAAAGTAGATATCATCTTTTTCCGAGCAGGCTTTAATAAGACAGGAAGTCTAAAATTACCGAAATGTTCATCGAAGTAAATTGCTTGCTCACCCTTGATTTGCCAATCTCTCAATTCCTTCAAGTACGGCTGAGTCGCATTTTTCTTTGATCTCAATTGGATTTTATCATAGTGACTATTTGCTGGGATTCATGAAAGTAGGCCATGGCCATATAGGGAGTGTTATGCGAATAGGCATAGTGGCCGAAAGAGTTAATGCCAATAACTCCTGCTAAACCATTTACACATTCGTGCAGGATGTGAATCGCATGTTGAGCCGCCTGCATGGCTGAACGTGTACCAAACTCATCGCAGGTTAGTTTGGAGAGGAGGATTTTCAGAATGGATTCCCCGTGTCCGGTGGCAGAGACAGCTCCTCTGGTATTGTCAGCATATGCTCCTGCACCGATCACAGGTGAATCACCTACCCGTCCTGGGAGCTTGCGGGGAGTGCCACCGGTGGAAGTGGCCGCGGCCACATTACCTTTGATGTCCAAGGCCACCGCTCCGACGGTTCCCAAAGGAGAAGATTCAAAGGGTAGGCGGGTTTTAAAAGTTGGATCATCTTTTATTTTTTTATAAAATTCCAGTTCTCTTTCCGTCAGAAGTTCTTCAATTTCGACTTCCGGGAAATTCATTTGACGAAGAAATTTTTGGGCTCCTTCTCCGACCAGAAAGCAATGTTCAGGATGATCAATTAATAACCGGGCGGCTTTTACAGGGTGTAGTATATTTTTAATAGCCGCTACCGCTCCAAAACTCAAATTTCTACCATCGCAGATAATAGCATCAAGCTCAATTTCACCTTCCGCATTCAAAAATGCTCCTCGGCCAGCATCAAAAGTCTCATCTTCTTCTAACACACACACCGCTTCTTCCACGGCATCTATGGCACTTAAGCCCTGCGCTAACTTTGGGTACACCAACTGAATTGCTCTCCTGCATCCCTCCAAGTGAGCCTGATGCAAACGTTCCGGAATATTCCACGCACCTCCATGCACAATTAGTTTGGGTTCCATCTTTTATAACCTTCTAAAAAGAATCTTTCTGCTTTTATATGAGATAGATAGATTGATTCAGTTAAGCTTTAAGCTGAGTATTTTTTGAATTCAATAAATGTTTATACCGATTAGCGAATCTGGGAAGGCAAGGGAAGCGGGACTCCTTCAATTTTGGTCAATTCAGTTGTAATGCTTCCTACAAAAACCGCACTTTTCATTTGAATCGGGATTTTATATTGGTCATCGCTTAACCATACCCAGAGTTCACCTTTCTGTTTGAAAATGGCTTCTCCCATTAATACCGGTTGCACGATGATACAACGAAACTTTCCAGCCCGTACTTCTACGATTTCTTTTTTCTGAACAATTACTTTAAGATCATACACTTTTTTATTGTCATGATTGGTAAGATATAAGGGCATTCCCACCTGCATATCCTGAGTCCGAACATAATAAAAGGAGGCCAGAATATCCAGAACATAGGGTGGGATATTAATTGCAAATTGTTCTCTTTTTTTAATTTCCAGAGGCTCGTGGTCATGATAGCGGATGCTCTGCACATTGGCTATTCCCATGTGCTGCGCATAATCCACCAGCAAATCGAATTTGTATGAACCTTCCCGCAGAATTTTATTGAATTTCCATGAAAATATGCCCTGTGTATCTACCCAACTTTCGACCCTATCGCGGACTTTGAAAATCAGATCGAAGGTCTTAGCTGATTTAGCGGTGGAGACTATTTTATAGGCAGATCGATTGCCAATCGGTACTATTTCTTCAACAGTCATGGTGGCTTCACCCGCTTTTATCACTCCGTAGCGGACGACAAAAGTGAGTTTTTCGCCAACGTGAAAAGCGTTATTCGGTACGATTCGGTCTAAAGAATAAAGAATAGTGTCCTTGTCGGAAGCCAGAGTTAAAGAAGAATCGCTGAGACTGTCGACATGATCATTTGAAAATAAGGTTCGGGTATTCGAAAGAAGTGAATAAAAAATAAAAATAGCTAAGGATAATATAATAAAATTTATTTTAATAATTTTGTTCATATCTTTTATCTCAAGATAACCACTCTTTATAGGTAAATAAGGGTATCATTTTACGCATAATTCACTGCCATGACAAGCACTAGATTAATGTTTAATAATTTTCACGTTAGAGTTGGAAGAAGCAGGGAATGAAAAAGAATCCTACTTAAATGAAGAGTGGTTATTGATTGACTAATTGATTTCTAATTTCAGAGATCAGGTGATAAATCGCTGGATTATTTTTCATCTCCGAACGGATTCTTTTATAATTATGGAGGATGGCGGTGTAATGTCGGTCGTTAAAATGATAGCCGATAACCTGCAGTGATTCTCCCGATAGCTCTTTTGCCAGATAGATAGCCACCTGTCGGGCGAAACTTATTTCCCGTTGGCGTGAATGGCCAATCAGTACATCAGTGGGGATATTCAGATATTCCGATACAGCTTTGATGATATCGTCCACTTTAATTTGATGCATTAAACGGAAATGGCCGTTTTTATTGGCCCATTTGGCATCGATGTGAGCTAATAATTTTTTCGTAGCGGCCAGAGAGACGGGTTTGCCAAGCAGAGAGGTTTGGGCGGCGATTCTGATCATAATGGCACGTATTTCCTGCATACTTTCACACAAAGAGCTGGCCAGAAATTCTTTTACCTCCCCCAAAATGGACAGCTGATTTTTTTGGCAATAGGCCTGGATGAATTTCAAACGGGTTTCATAGCTGGGAGTGATTAAGTCGATAATGAGACCTTTCTGGAAGAAGGAAAGCAGGCGTCGGTCCAGTTCGTTAAGCTGGGAAGGAGGCTGATTAGCCGTGATAACGATTTGTTTATGTTGTCTTTCGAATTCCGAGAAGAAATAAAATAGTCCTTCCTGTGATTTTTTCTTATTGGCCAAAATCTGAATATCGTCGATTAAAAGAACGTCAGTTTCTTTGAATTTGTTATTGAAGGATTCCACCTGTTTATTCTGCAGTGCATTGATATACTGATTTAGAAAATTTTCACTGCTCAGATAGGTTACTTTTTTCCGCTTTTTATTCAGGAGAATATAATTTCCGATGGCATGCAGGAGGTGGGTTTTACCGCAACCTGAATCCCCATAGATGAAGAGCGGATTGAAGTCGGTTTTGCCGGGTTGTTTAGCGACGGTTTGGGCGGCACGCAATGCCAATTCATTATCGTTCTTCACATAAAAATTTTCGAATTGATAGCGATTGTCCAGAAGCGGTGAGAGGGAAGAGCTCTCGGAAGTATCAGATATTTCTTCTCCATCACTCAAATGTAATTCTTCTGGTTTTTTATCTCCGCTGGAAGCCACCAGATATTCAATATGTACCGCGGTGCCGAATATTTTTTTAACGGTTTTGAGGAGGATTGACTGGTAGTGAGATTCGATCCATTCAAAAAAAAACTGGGAGGGAACTCGCAGAATCAGAGTATCTTCTACACAGCTCACTGGAATAATAGGTGACAGCCAGGTTTGAAATCCCTGGGAGGATATTTCTTCTTTCAACAATTTTAAACATTGATTCCACTTTGCCTGAATTCCAGTTTCCGCAGGTAAGTGATCAGATACCGGGTGCGCCACACTTTTTGTCATGAGTAAGAATCATCCTCTTCCTTAGGAATATATCCTCTCTATGTTAAAGGTCAATTAAAAAAAACGATATGCAATAATGCGACTAAAAATTTATTTAACAAAATTGAAGTTGCAATATTTTAAGATTTTTTTTTTCAAAAACAAGTGATTTGAAGAATTTTTTTTGAAGTTTCACGTTAAACATTAAAAAATTTTTTTTTGTAAAAAATATTCGAATAAAAATGAATGATGAAGAATAAAAAAAATTAAAGCATTTGTATTCTGAAAATATTTTTATTAAAATTTCAAGTTGAATTTTTAAGGAATGATGATCATGGCGAAAGTGTGTTATGTTTGTGGGAAAAAACCAGTATGGGGAAATAAAGTCAGCCACGCCAATAATCGTACTCGGCGCCGCTTTGAACCCAATTTACAACAGGTACGGGCTATGGTGGATGGTCAAGTTAAGCGGATCACCGTCTGCACCAGCTGTATTCAAGCGGGAAAGATAATGAAAGCTATATAAATTTGATGATAGGGTAGGTTTTTTCATTGGAAAGCCTCTCAGATCGAGAGGCTTTTTTTTATCGGTGATTTAATATCAGGCAAAGAAACAGCTGTTGAATGTCTTACCGCGAGAATAAGTTCTCGTCTTTAGTATTTTTATCTCTCCTCCCCTCCCTATATTACCGGTTTTCAACATAAAATTTGGAAACAGTGAATTCTCATTTGATAATTATCTTTTCCACGGATATTGGTGAATGTCATTTATCTATCATCATAAAAGAGCGATGGATAATGATATGCAATTGACTGAGTAGCAGGAAAAGCACCATTAAAATATCACTGACAAAAGACCTATGACAAAAAAAGAAGAAAATTTCGATTTTTAAAAAAGTTATAAAAAATAAAAAATCGTTTTGCTTAATTTTATTTCTTTTACTATAATTTGAACCGTTAACATTGACATGGAAATTTGTGGTTAAAAAAGTCTGTGAAGAATGTACGGAATGTAAATGGAGATTATTTTTTGACCTGCTGGTTTGGTTTTCATAGCAGGGGAGGATGAGATGGAATCGAGTGGAAGAGCAGGATCAAGAGTGGTCGGACATGAGGACGCCATGTTCCGAGATATCTGTGAATTACTGGAGTTAGATCCGGAGAGTGTGGAATATTTAGTGGTTGAAGATTTTGAAGATGTCGATTACATGATGTTCGAAGAATTTGAGGAAACCGAACCGGAAGAAGCCTGGAAACCGGAGCAAAGGATTATTGAGGTCTATTATACGGATGGGACTCGTGAGGAAATTGAGATCGAACTGGATTCTGAGATTGATGAAATGCTAAAAAGGCTGTTGGGGTGAGCGATTTTGAATTTAACAAACGGGCACCTTTTTTTGGTCCGGTTAACACCTATAAAGTTTTTTTAATGTTTGCTTTATTAAGACTTTGGTTTGAAATACTGTTATATCCTTTATCTTCATACCCATAACTGGCGGTCCAGACTGCGATACTGAATAGCCTCGCTGACATGAGAAGGTAAGATCTTCTCCTGACCCTCTAAATCAGCAATAGTCCGACTGACCTTCAGGATTCGATCGTATGCCCTGGCCGATAATCCCAACCGGGTGATGGCATTCTTTAATAACTCCTGACTTTGCGCATCTAACGAACAATATTTTCGGATATCCTTCGATTGCATATCGGCATTGCAAAATAGATGAGGTTTATCTTTAAATCGTTGTAATTGAACTTCCCGGGCTTTCTGCACCCTCTCTCGGATCTGTTCAGATTTTTCCCCGCTCTCACGACTGGATAAGTCGCGGTATTGCACCGCCGGCACTTCAATCTGAATGTCGATACGATCCAGCAAAGGTCCACTGACTCGGGAGAGATATTTCTGTATTTGCTGGGAAGTGCAGCTGCATTGCTTGTGAGGATCGGTGTAATAACCGCAGGGACAGGGATTCATGGCCGCTACCAGCATGAAATTCGCCGGATAAGTTATGGAAAAAAGAGCCCGGGAAATGGTGACCTTGCCATCTTCCATGGGCTGACGCATGACTTCCAATACATTTTTTTTAAATTCGGGGAGTTCATCCAGAAATAACACTCCATGATGAGCCAGACTGACTTCCCCGGGGCGAGGTAATTTTCCACCACCGATTAAACCAGCATCACTGATCGTATGATGAGGAGAGCGAAAGGGGCGGGTGGCTATTAACGCATGATTTTCAGGTAACATCCCGCAAATAGAATGGATTTTGGTGGTTTCCAATGCTTCCTCCAGAGTGAGAGCCGGTAAGATGGTGGGAAACCGTTTGGCCAACATCGTCTTGCCTGAACCCGGAGGACCTATCATTAAAATATTATGTCCCCCAGCCGCCGCTACTTCCAGTGAACGCTTCACATGTTCCTGTCCTTTTACATCGGCAAAATCGATGAGGTATTGGCGATGAACTTCAAAGATTTCTTTAAGATCAATGGTAAATGGTGCAATCTCAATCTGATTATTTAAAAAATCCACTGTTTCGTTGAGGGAATCCACGGGATAGACGGGTAATCCTTCTGCCAGAGCGGCTTCCGGTGCGTTTTTTCTGGGAAGAATAATTCCGCTCATTCCTAATTTGCGTGCTTCCCAGGCGACCGATAAAATACCGTGGACTGGACGAAGACTACCATCCAGTGCCAATTCACCTAAGATAATGTGATCGGCTAACTTGGATTCAGATATTTTTCCATTGGCAGTTAAAATACCAACAGCAATGGGAAGATCATAGGCCGAACCTTCTTTGCGAATGTCAGCAGGCGCTAAGTTGATGGTGATCTTCTTCAACGGGAATTCATATCCACTGTTGCGAATAGCGGACTGCACTCTCTCCCGACTTTCTTTTACAGCCGAGTCTGGTAATCCTACGGTGGCAAAACTGGGTAAGGTTTTGCCTTCCAAATTGGCTTCCACTTCCACAATATAAGCGTCAATCCCAATTAACGCGGCCGATAAAATCCGGGCAATCATAAAATGGTATCGTTGATGAAGTAAAATTTATATTATATTACTTTAAATTTTAATGACCTCCACTATAGGGAGGTGCAGAATCAAAATGTACATTATGGTTTAACCAAACTCCGTGACGACTTAAATATAGCAAAATTTGTCATTAATTCAAGCAGAAAATTGGAGAATTTGTTTTGAAGATTTTAATCGGTGTTGCCAACTCCATCTCTTTCAATCAGGATTATGACCCGCTGGATACCCTGAAATTTGTTCAACAAACTCATTTCGAAATGGTGCAGATTTATTTGAACACCAACCTGTTAAGCAATGGGGAAGATTTAAAGAAGATAAAAAATTTTCTGAAGAGAAGTGGCCAATTACCTTGTTATTTTCATTCAGAAATGCCCCTTAATATGAAATTAGTATCCAGTGAGTATTATCAGCTTCTATATAATTATCTGGAATCGTTCGATTATTTTCGGATTATTTTTCATTACGATGAGAAGGAGAAGCTGGAAAATATCTTACAAACTATTCAAAAATTGCATCGTCCTGATGGCAGGATTTATCTTGAAAATGATTTCCAGTTAGCAGGTAAATCTAATGCCGAAAAAAACTTGCGTAAATTTATGGCCGTATTTTCGCTTTCGCAGAATTCTGGTTACTCGTTTTATCCAGTCATTGACGTTCCTCGTTTTTTTACGAAAAAGCTGGGATTTACCAGTGAGGAATCTCTTAACTGGTGCTATCAACTATTTAATTTTTTTAATGATTTACGGGTGCCTGTCTTATTACACATGATCGATGCGAAAGACGCTAATCAACAGAAGAACATGTATTGTCCGTTGGGTGAGGGTCATATTCCCTATAAAAAGATTTTTAATTTTCTTAAGAAAAATCGAGTGGAATTAATAGAAGGAATCATTTTCGAATATCTGGATAAAATTAATACGCTAAAATCACGGGAAAATCTGAATGCGATTCTGGCTGACTCAAGGTAATGTCAAACATCATAAAAAATAATAATTTTCATGAACTGAACCGGCTATCGTTTAATGATCCGCAAAAATTCTTCTACTTCTGGAATGCCTCCCTGGTAGATTAAGTATCCATTATAGGGTTCGCGTTCAGTGATTTCTCCGGCGATAGGCGTCAGCATGATTTCTTTAACCTTTTCCAGATCGGTCGTTTGTCCTAATACCCACCCTAACTTGACGTAAGCTACCTCTGGCAGCATATTGGCACAGGGGACTACTCCCAGCTCCATAATTTCTCGTCCCGTTTCATACACATACATTTGCACATAGCCCCACAAGGTTTGAACGGTCATATATACCGCAATACCCTTTTCATGAGCTTTTTTCAGTGAAGGATAAAGAGGTTTATTCACGTGTCCTAAACCGGTGCCGGCAATAATTATACCTTTATAGTTGTTGTCGATCAGCGATTCTATGATATCTGGCTGCATGTTGGGATAATAATAGACAATAGAGACGCGCTCTTCGAAACTGGTGTTCACAATCACATTTCGATCAGGCCGGCGACGATTGTAGTCGGTTCGCAGGGGGGTGATTTTTTGCCGGTCTACCATGGCAATTGGAATGTCGCCGATGGTACGGAAGGTAGAGCGATAGCTGGAGTGCATTTTGCGCACCCGGGTTCCTCGATGGAGTAAACCGTACTGATCTGAAGTAGGACCAAACATGCAGACCATGATTTCAGCGATATCACTCTCGGCGGCTGTTTTGACAGCGTGAATCAGATTCAGGGCGGCATCAGAAGAAGGACGGTCGGAGGAGCGCTGCGAACCCACCATGACGATGGGAACAGGTGATTTTTGTACCATAAAAGATAAAATAGCAGCGGTATGATGCATCGTATCAGTTCCATGGCCAATGACAATTCCATGGATACCTTTTTCGATTTCCCGGCCAATGGCCTGCGCTGTACCGATCCATTGTTCCGGTCCCATATTCTCGGAGAACACTCCATATAGTTTTTCAGTTTCTAGATTACAAATGTCCGCCAGTTCCGGAACAGATCCATAAAGTTCGCCGGGAGAAAAGGCCGGAATCACTGCACCGGTGCGATAGTCTAATCGGCTGGCAATGGTCCCGCCGGTTCCAAGAAGTTTTACCTGAGGTTTTTTCGGATCAAATGGAAATTTCTTTTCCGGAATCTTGTAGTGGGCTTCTTTTCGCCCAATTTCTCTAATTTCATGAATGAGAGCGGTATTGATGCCGACGTTATAACCATTATGCAATTTTAAAACTATATGATGACTATCAGCCGTTTCGGAGCGAGGCAGGATGATTCCTTTGAATACTCCACGGGCGGTGTCCATTTCCACTGCACTCCATACTGAAACTTTATTTGACTTTAGCACTGAAAGAGCAGGTTCACGATAACCCTTATATTGATCATTCATGGACATTTTCCTTTATATAATCCCATAACATATTGGAAACAATCTTCCCTGAAATTTTACCTCGCAAAGTTTTCATGGCTGATCGCATGGCAAAGCGATGAATTTTTTCTCTACCATTAAAATCGGCCAAATTCTTGGGAATCGCTTTTTTGATGATATCCTGTAATTGTCTTTTGTCAACCGTAGAGCTTTCAGTTGTCTGAACAAAGCGGTTTAAGATGTGTTCAATCTCAGTTTCGGTTGATTGTAAAAAATCGGTGATAATTTTTTCGCCATTTTCCAGCAACGGCGGGTTTTTTTCTACGGCATACCAAAATCTTTCCCATTCTACATTTGTTAATTTCTGTACGGGATAATTTGCTCTTTTCCAGGCTTTTGTTTTTTCAAATAAAAATCGCGCTATTTGCACTTTATAATCCGGATGGTCGTCAACTAATTCTTGAAATAATTTTGCTAAGGGAGAAGAAGCAATGGGAATTAATAAATGCTCGGGAATTTTCCACTGACGATATTTTTCGATTCGCTTCCAGAAAGGTTCAGGAACTCGCAGGCTGATGGATTGTAACTGCTGTTCGGTAATTTCCAGGGGAGGCAGGTCAGTATCCGGGTACATCCGATCGGGTCCCGGCAAAATCCTTTCAAATCCATTTGTGCCATCGATCAGAGCTTGACGGGTTTCGTTCGGAATGCCGATGGTGGCTTCACGGGCACGAATACTAATTTCGTTAGTCGCTGTCCGCACGTCTTCGTGGTTACCCCAAACCAGCACCAGGGCATCTTCAGGTTCGGCATTCATACTTTTCCGTATTTTTTGCCAGGTAAAACTATCGATCGTTTCCTCGGTACTTTCAGAGGTGGTCAGGTTAGGGAGCCGGGTAAGGCAGGCGATAACTCGAACCCGATCAGAAATTTCCTTCGAAAAAACCTTATTGGTTTGAGTAGGAAGACTCAAAATGCCGGCAAAGCCCTTTAAATTTACACAATGAATCTCTTCCTGCCGGTGCAAGGCTTGTTGCAAAGGTTCCCAGGAGGTTTTGGTGAGCAAAGAGGTCACATCGGCAGAAAAAGAGCGGAATGTTTTTTCAGTAATTCCTCGGCGATGAAGTTCTTTTCGAATTTGCAATAATGAATATTGCCGACGGGCTTCGTTGTATATGAGTCGCGGCAGATATGGAATTCTTGAAACCCCCTTAATCTCTACTCGAGTGCCCCCTGTAATACTGACGTTTACATCCTGCCGGGCGGCACCAATGCCGGTACGAACCTTGCCGGTGCTTCTGACGGTCCAGCGAAGGATATTTGCCACCTCCGCGGCTTCAAATGGAGTATGCCGGTCGGCTCGTGTCACCATCTCAATGAGCGGCATGCCGAGGCGATCGGTGCGATACACTCGCCGATGGCCGACATCGGAAACCTCCCGGCAGGCATCTTCCTCCAGACCGAGCTGAATAAGTCCAATTTTCCTATTTTTATATGGAATCCATCCATCAACACCTACAATGGTGGTCCTTTGAAATCCAGTAGGAATGCTTCCATCCAGATATTGTTTGCGGGAGATATGTAATTCACTCACCAGCTGGTAATTCAGCAGCATGGCAATTTCCAGGGCTATATCCAAAGCCTGACGGTCTAATTCGAAGGGGGGAGTGTCATCCATTTCGTAGGTACAGACACTTTCATGATTTATTTGATAGATGATCTCTTTTTTGGTTTTGAATTCCATTAATGCCGTTCCATCGTATTCTCCCAGTTCTGAAAGCGTAGGGCGCATGTGACGGAGAATTTCGGCGTTAAAAACGGCATTATATAGACCGGCCGGGCATCGACAAAACAATTTCTTTTGAGTAAGCAATTGCTGGTGGATTTCCAGACCGACTTTCAGACCAATCTCGGCATAATCAGCATCGGTCATTTCTTCAAATGGTTTAAAGGATGTTATCATTGCTTATCTGCTGCTTATTTCTCTCTTAATTTGTTTTTTATCATCGGATACTTTTTGGGAAATCGTACATGACGGTAAAGAAATTCTCTGGGTATAGTTCGCATCATTTTCAAAAATTTCACACTGATGTTTATAGAAAACAAGTGAAATGAAATTATTAAGATAACCTGCGAGGTAAGAGATGGAATGAATTGTTTAGGTTTTAGAAGGAAATAAACAGATGGGCTGCACAAAATACGAGGAGGCATTTAAAGTGGGTGGTCATTTCTGACGCTTACTTTGTGACAGCCCATCTGTTTTTAAAAACGTAGAATCCTCTGATGAAGTTCCCGGTTCAGAACCATACAAAAAGGTAAACGGGTGTTGAATGTCACGGTAAATCAATTGTATAAATGGATAATTTATAAGAATTTAAAGAACAAGGAATTTTATTAGAAAGGAATGGTTAAAACATCTTCTCCGCTTCAAAGAGATCACACGAATCTTTTAAATTGATATCTACATTTCGTAAGCGGCATTTATAATAAAAATCTTCGGAATGGGGTTCTTTCTCGCCCATATGAATGAAAGACATCCGGAATTTACAAAATTGGCAGGTTCGATCGGCGGTGGTATTTGGGGACGGATGGCTCTCGGAGCTTCCGAAGCGGTAAAAGAATCTGGAAAGGATTTCTATATAATAGGCAATATTTTTAAGCACTTTACGAATCCGCACCAATAAAAATAATTGCACTAAGATGATGGAAAGTAAGGCGATCAGAATGATCTTCAGGATTAAAAAATTTTCATCCAACAAATTCATGGCTTTCTATCTCTGTTAATCTTTCTACCTTTAAAAACTCTTTTGAGTTTCATCATCTATAAATTTTTTCAGATAGAAGTTTATTATTTTTCGACAGATTAGGTATTGATTTATTTTACAAAGCTGTTCAGCAAGATTTTAATTTTTCATTCCATTTTTTTACACCATTCATGCAGAAAGGATTAAACCTGTTCTCATGATTGGTATGGAATTTTTCTGCTAAATTGTACTGCGACCTTTTATTTTTTAAGGGCGGTAGTCCTTATAGTTGAAAGTATAAGCCAATACCGAGATTGAAGAAAAATCCGCTAAAATCATAGTTGGCGTCGGTTCGGTAGTTATCATCGCGGGCCGTGATTTTTCCATCAGGTATGTCAGGAAAATTTTGTTGCACTTCGAGCACTCCTTCCATTTGCTGAAGATTTGCCTGTCGGTATCCCGCTTCGGCTTCCAGGGAAAATAAATGGGAAAATCGAAATTGCACGCCAGCACAGAAATGAGCGGTGAGAGAGCTGGAGTTGAAATTTCCCTTATTATCAACTGAATTTTTTCCATCATGATAGACAAATTCAGAGCGAGCTCCACCCAGGGCAAAACCAGCCCCTCCACTTAAATAAAAGTTAATTGGTCGCCATGAGCTATATTTCAAAAAATATTTTAGACCAAGAGAAAATTCAAAGAGCTCAATGCTTCGGTCATTAAAGAACGTCAGGGTGGAATTGGTCAGGAGATTTTCATAATTCACTGTTGATGATTCCCGAAAATAATATGTGCTGAAGTAAAGATAGTATTGACTTTCGTAATGATACTCAATCTGAATTCCTCCCATCAGATGACCATTGAATGGCTCTGGGAAGGGGAGGGGTTGAGAAACAAGGTTGCTCAGGCTATTGATTCCATAGCGGTTGTTTTCATCCACTTCGCTCATATTTACTCTTGCATAACCAAGATAAGGTCGCAGCGAAAAAGCAAAAGCATTCGCATGATGAGGATAAATGAAAAAGACAAAAATACAAAATGGCCATATTTTCTGCATTTTTAATTCCTACATGGCATGGTAAGCTCACAGACCAGCGATGTTTTCATGTCAAGAATTACTTTCTGAGCTTTTTAATTGTACTCGACATCCAGATAACTGGGATGCAGGTAGTAATCCCCGAAACCTGTTCGGTCAATAAACAGAAAGACTTTACGTCGGCTATAATAGCGCCAGACTTCATAGGGTTGAGAGTTCAATTCAAAGGGGTGGCGTTCAATATCGTCAGGTTCACCGAATTTGATATAAATTCGGCCCCGATCGGTGAGCCAGCCATCCTGGCTTAAAGTTGAAAAATTCTGATTCGCCACATTCACTCGTAAAAAATATTCATCCATTAATTCATTTTTTTCGGTTTCTGGATTGGGATCCATCCGCTTCCAGAATCGCTGGAAATACGCTAATTTTTCTTCGTAACGCTGTTTTAGCGCCCAACCGATGGAATCTGCTTCTATAATGTAGCGCATCTGATTCAAGGCGTTATCCAGATCCCGCGGTGAATCCGGACTTTCCGTCCAGTAAAAGGTGAAAATTTTCTTTGCTTTAATCATTTGATTTTTATAGGTGCCGGTCACTTCTAGTTCATATCGGCTTTGATCGAGCAGCTGGCGATTGATCCGAATATAATTGTCGTTTACTTTTCCGTTGTTTTGTAAATAATATTGGTTAAATAGCACCACGCTTCCAGCTGGATTATGAATCACATATTCGATCTTTAAAGAATCCTGAGGATCGGTGACGAGCGATTTAAAATAAAAAATCAGATACTTATCACTTCCGGCAAAATTGTTAGTCAAATTGGGCTCAAAGTCTATGATTTTTTGACTGCTGTCCATTTTAATATTCTGGATAAAAAGTAAATCACTCAGCAGGAATTTTTTCTCCCGGATATCATCCAGTATTAAATTGAATTTACGATTCACCTGCTTATTATTATTTTTATCCAGCGCGGTTATTATTAATTCATATTCATCAGCCTTCAGGAAGAAATCGCTGTGAAAAGTGTTGGTAATCTGGCGAGAATTGGTTTCTCTGAAGAATTGAGTTTCGACCTGTTTGTTAATGGTGCGATTTAAACTAAATTCTTTCGATTTGTTGATGAGATAGATGTCGAAATTAATATTGGCCTGATATAAAGTATCATGCTTCAAAAAAGTCAAGTCGTCATTAATTATCTGAAAATAAATTCTTACCAATCTCAAGCTGTCAGAAAGGTCAGTTTGAAATGATCGGAAAATGCCCACCTGAAAAAACGGTAATCCAATCCCGCTCATTTTAGAAGCGGAAAGGTATTGGGCAAACCCGCCATTAAAAAGGACGACTATCAACGCCAGTGACATAAATATTTTTTTCATTATTCCTCCACAATTTCGCCATAGAGTTCATACTCGGTGGCATCCGTTATTTTAACGTTATAGAAATTGCCAGGTTTGGGAATTATTAATTTTTTTTGAATTAACACTTCATTGTCAATTTCCGGAGAATCGGCATAGGTCCTTCCGCGTGCGATGTGTGTATTGGGATCATATTCATCTATTAACACTTTCCGTTGGTGGTTGATAAGAAATTGATTTTTTTGCCAGGAAATATGTTGTTGGGCCTGCATAATCTCGCGATATCTTTCTTGCGCCACAGAACGCCGGGGAGCGGGGAGATGATAGGCTGAGGTGTTTTCCTCTGGTGAGTATATAAAAGTCCCCAACCGCTCAAATTGAAAGTCGGTGATGAATTTTAGCAATTCCTGAAAATCAGCTTTCGTTTCCCCAGGGTGTCCGACAATAAGGGTGGTGCGAATAGCAGCATCAGGGATTTTGCGTCGAATGTTATATAAAATCTTTTTAATTTTTTTAGCGCTCGCTCCTCGCTTCATCAATTTTAACACTTTATCACTGATGTGCTGGATGGGGAGATCAATATAATGGACAATTTTATCGCTATCGGCAATCACTTCCACCAACTCATCCTGGAAAGTAGTGGGATACGTGTAATGGAGCCTGATCCACTGTAAGTCTTTTATATTCTCCAATTTTTTTAGTAATTGGATCAAGCGCGGCTTCCGGTATAGATCCGCACCGTAAGAAGTTGAATCTTGAGCCACCAGAATAATTTCCTTTACCCCTTGGTGAGTCAAAAGCTCAGCTTCTTGCACGATGTCTTCCAAGGGCCGACTGCGAAGCTTTCCCCGCATCAAAGGAATGGCACAGAAGGCACATTTGTGATTACAACCTTCAGAAATCTTTAGATAAGCATAATGCGGCTTGTCAGATAATGCTCGATATTGATAAAGGTGATTATTCCCTTGAAGGGCAAAATTAAGATAACTTAACAGGTCTGAAAATTCTTCTGTGCCAAAATAGGCATCTACTTCCGGAATATGTTTTTTTAGTTGATGATAATATCTAGCCGATAAACAACCGCATACAATTATTTTAAGATTTTCTTTACGCTTTTTATATTCTACTGCTTCTAAAATGGACTGAATGGATTCTTCTTTGGCGGGAAGAATAAAACCGCAGGTGTTGATAATAATCACCTCAGCCTGTTCTGGTTGTGGAACAAGTAATGCACCATTCACCTGTAATTGTCCCATTAAAATTTCAGAATCATATACATTTTTGGAACAACCAAGGGTCGTTAAATGAATTTTCAAAGGCTGAGATAATTGTTCTTTACCCATGTTCAATTTTTGTGTATTTGCTGATGATTTCAAAATCAAGGAGCTCCTTAGGTAATTAAAAGTCAGACCATGCAAAAATAAGGATAATACTGTTGAAAAACAAGAACCGCCATGGATCGTGATAAACCTAAATTTTGGCGTAACAAGTTTTTATATCCAAAATGCTTAATATAGTTTCTTGAAAAGTTTCTGATAAAGTGGAGTGAGAAAAGCTGGCCAGCTAAATAACTGAAGTTTAAGCATCTCTAATCTTTTTTCAGGACCAGAGTGTAATTTCCAACGAAAGGAATCTATGCCATCGAGGCGATATACGGGAAAGCGGGGTAAACAAAATGGGTTGACGACACGAGAGGCTCCCCAGAGATGAATACATGCGAATTGGTAGCCAGCGTGCCGCACGGCTTGTTGAACCGAAAAATTCTGCATTCCGAATGGATAAGCAAAAGAAAGAATCGCTTGATGAGTCAGATGATGTAACATCTCTCGAGATTTGTTTACTTCGAATTCTAATTCTTTGGTTGGCAGATAAGTCAGTGCTCTGTGGCTCACTCCGTGTGACCCGATTTCCATTCTGCTCTTGACGAGCTCTGTAATCTGGCTTTCGTTCAGGTGATAAAATCGGCCACTGCTCAGAGGGGTATCCCAGCTGTTTTTTTTGCCAATAAAACTGGTGATGATAAAAATGACGGCTGTAAAGTTCATTTCTTTTAGAACAGGAAACGCTTCGTCGTAAACAGATGCATAGCCATCATCAAAAGTAATGATAATTGGTTTAGTGGGGATCCTGCCGTGGATAATATCCTGGAAAGTAATGGATTGGAATTTTTTTTCTCGCAGGTACTGCATTTGTTGACGGAAGCGACCGGGCGAAATAGTATTTACCCCGAATTCTTTCTGAGAAGTTATCTTATGATAAGAAAGAATTGGAATTTGCGAGAGGGACTTCACCATCCGGGATAGACAAAATTTTAGTGAATCTGATCTTTTAATGGGCTATAGGGAAGACCAGAAAGTTGAGACAGAGATTTTTTTACAACCTTTCCTTTATATATGGAAAGGCCTTTAGCGAGTCCAGCATCAGCCAGAATAGCTTTTTCAAAACCCAGCTCACATATTTTTATGATGTAAGGCATGAGCGCGGCGGAAAAAGCACGAGAAGCAATTTTGGGTACCACCGCTGTAATATTGGATACCCCATAATGGATAATTCCATCAACCTCGAAAGTGGGATTATCATGATGGGTAATCTTGCTGGTTTCAACACTGCCTCCCAGGTCAATATCCACGTCCACGATCACCGACCCTTCATGCATGGTTTTGACCAATTCTCTCGATATGATTTTGGGGGTGGGCTGTTCGGGTATCTGTATACAACAAATTAGCAAATCCGTATTGGGAAGGAGTTCTTTAATATGGTCGTCGGTGCTGATGAGGGTAGAAATATTCGGATACCCGAGGGCATCCAATTCCAATAGTTTGGTATAATCGTTATCGAGTATTGTCACTCTGGCTCCCAAACTGGCGGCGGTTATGGCCGCCTGCTTTCCCACATTTCCTGCTCCAATAATAGTGACCTGGGCGGGTGGAGAACCTGTAACTCGACCCAATACAATTCCTCTACCGCCCACATGTTTCTGCAAATAATACGCGCCGTTCAATACGGCCATCTGTCCCGCAATTCGACTGATAGGTTGAACCAGAGGACGTCGTTTCTGCTCGTCCTCTACAAATTCATAAGAGAGACAGGTACAATTTTTTTCGGCTAGCGTTTTTAATAAGTCATGATTATTCACGAAATGAAAAAATGATAGGAAAATCTGGTTCGGTTTCACCAGCTCTAGCTCCACCGGTTGGTGTTCACGGATTTTCAAAACGGCATCGCTTAGAGAATATAATTTCTCTGAAGATGGGACAATCTTGGCACCCACTCGTTCATATTGGGAGTCCATAGCTTCACAATATTCACCCGCCCCGGTTTCCACATACACCTGATGTCCGCGACGGACAATTTCTTTAACCAGAAAAGGTAAAGCTCCCACTCTCATCTCCTGAATTCGTAATTCTCTAGGAATTCCAAATTTCATTGTTTCTCCTTCCTAGACGGTTGTGATCTCTGATAGTAGAAAGGTTTCGCTTTTAATTTATCGGTTATTTATGATAATTACTACTAAATTAAATTCAAACGATATTCAATGCTTCAGGCGAATTAATTATCCGGGAAGGAAAATCACACGCAACATTTGTCTGGCATTGAAAATTTGATGAATGATCTCTGCTAAAGTAGTGAGCCGAACTTTTTCAATTTCACTCATCACATGCTCTACGGTTTGATATTCTCTAAGATAAATTTCCATTTTTGCTAATCGGCTCATTCGTTTGGAACTGCTCTCTAAACTTAATACTAAATTTCCTTTGAGCTGCGTTTTTAAACGGTCAAGTTCATTTTCTGTGATGAGCTTATTTTTCAAATTCTGGATTTCTTTATCGACTAATTGTAATGCCCGATCTTTTTTGTTCTTATCGGTTCCCAGGTAAATGGCAAGTAATCCATTATCCCGGAAAAAGTCAACATAGGAATAGATGGAGTAGGCCAGTCCGTATTTTTCGCGGATGTTTTGAAACAGACGGGAACTCATTCCAAACCCTAACAGGGTGTTTAACAATAATAATTCGTATTTGTTGGCATGATCATATGGCAAACCAATGGTCCCCAAACAGATATGAGCCTGATTGATGGGACGATGGTACAGAAATTCGCCTTCTCCGGTTTGGATTATCGGTGGGGTAGAGAAGGTCATTTGTGAATTCGGAAGATCGAATTTTTGCTCGCATAGTCTGACAAGCTTTTCATGGTCTACCTTTCCGGCAGCCGCAATGATGATATTGCTACTAATATAATGGTTTTCATAAAAAGCGATTAACTGGTCCCGGGTAATAGAGCGTATAGTTTCTTTGGTTCCTAAGATGGGATAACCCAGACTATTTTCTGGATAAAGCTTCTCCATAAAAATGTCCTGAACCAGATCATCAGGAGTATCCTCGACACTGTCAATTTCATCCAGGATTACCTGTCGCTCTCGCTCAATATCTCTGGGTGAAAACAGAGAATGACACACCATATCAGTCAGAATATCCACTGCTCGTGGAAGCTGGCTGTCCAGTACTTCTGCATAGTAGCAGGTTTGTTCTTTTGAGGTAAAAGCATTCAGGTAGCCGCCCACTGATTCGAGGCTGCGAGCAATTTCACGGGCTGACCGTTTTTTGGTGCCTTTGAACATCAAGTGTTCAAGAAAATGGGCAATACCATTGTTGTTTTTATTTTCCTGCCGGGAGCCGGAGCGAATCCAGACACCAATACTCACCGAATGGTAATGCGGAATAGATTCGCTCACTACGATCAACCCATTGGCAAGGGTAGTTTTATGATACTGAGTGTACATCATGTAAGGGAAATTATCGTCACGTAATTGTTCAACTCAACAGCCATATTTCATCTTACCTTCACAGCGGATAGTAAGAAGCTGTTCAGTCAGGTGCTGGTCGTGTCAATGAAAGCGCGAAGTACGAATTATTTCTTCTCACTTTCTTTTTGCTTTTGTTGTCGTTTCAGGTATTCTTTGCGACTCAAATTATAGCGGCCTTCGCGGTCGATTTCCTTTAAGACCACATGAATTTTATCACCTATTTTTACAATATCGGTCACGGTTTTAACATGACTGGTATCGAGTTCCGAGATATGGATCAAGCCCTCTTTGCCAGGCAGGAATTCTGCAAATGCGCCGAAGTTCATAATTCGTTTTACCGTGGCGTGATATTCTTTTCCCAGTTCTGGTTCTTGAATAATGGCTTCGATTTTCTCCTTGGCCAGTTTAGCCATTTCCACATCCGGGGAAGCAATAACAGTAAATCCAGAGTCGTCAATATCTATTTTTACGCCGGTTTCTTCAATGATTCCACGAATAATTTTTCCGGCTGGTCCAATCACCTCTCCGATTCGATCGGTAGGAATATTCAGGGTCAATATCCGCGGAGCATAAGGAGAGATATCTGCTTTGGGTTTCTGGATAGTTTTTTCCATAATATCCAGTATTTTCAAACGGGCGGTTCGAGCTTTGGCCAGTGCTTCTTTCATGATCTCAAAACTCAGACCGCTGATCTTAATATCCATCTGAAAAGCGGTAATTCCATCTCGTGTTCCGGCGACTTTAAAATCCATATCGCCAAGATGATCCTCATCACCCAAGATATCCGTTAAAATTTTTACTTTTTGGTTTTCAGCGATCAAACCCATCGCTATACCAGCCACATGACATTTCACCGGAACTCCAGCATCCATTAAGCTCAATGAGCCCGAACAGACACTGGCCATTGAGGATGAGCCATTGGATTCTAAAATGTCAGAGACAATGCGAATGGTGTAAGGGAAAGTGTCCTCTGTGGGAAGAACGGGTTTTAAAGAGCGTTCAGCCAGATTGCCGTGACCAATTTCACGACGGCCCGGCCCACGGAAAGGTTTCACTTCACCTACACTAAAGGGAGGGAAATTATAATGCAGCATATAGCTTTTGCTGCTTTCTCCTTCCAGGGTTTCCACAATCTGTTCATCAATCTTAGTGCCCAGCGTAGTAACGCCCAGGCTTTGAGTCTGACCGCGGGTAAATAAAGCGGAACCATGAGTCCGGGGAAGAATTCCAATTTCACAACTGACTTCCCGAATGTCATCCATCCCCCGTCCATCCAGACGTCGGTTCTCATTAATTATCATTGAGCGAACTTCATCTCTTTCAATCTCATGCAATTGTTCGGTGATCAGAAGTTTTAGCTGTTCATCCTCTTCACTGAAGTTTTGAATGGCTTCTTCCAGAATTTTATCCAGCCGCTGATGTCTGCTTTTTTTATCGACGATTTGAATGGCTTCTTTTATTTTTTCCCGGGAAAATTGCTCGACCTTTTCTTTCAATCCTTCCGGGATTTCGGGAGAAGTGACTTCCATTTTAATCGGGTTAAATTGACTGATGATTTCTTTTTCGAGCTCGATGATCTGTTTAATATGTTTGTGACCAAATTCCAGGGCCTTTAACATATCTTCTTCAGAGATTTCTCGTGATTCGCCTTCTACCATCAGAATCGAATCTTCAGAACCTGCAATAACTAACTCCAGATCGCTCTCACTGGTCTGTGAGTAGGTGGGATTGATGATAAATTCTCCGTGTATTCTGCCCACCCGGACCGCGGCAATAGGGCCGGCAAAAGGAATATCGGAAATGCACAAAGCGACAGAGGCCCCAATGGTTCCTAAAACGTCACCATCGTTTTCGCGATCGCTGCTGAGAACAAAAGCGGTCACCTGGGTTTCATTTCGAAAGTTTTCAGGGAAAAGCGGCCGTAATGGACGGTCAATTAAACGTGCACTGAGAATTTCTTTTTCCGTTGGACGACCTTCTCGCTTAAAAAACCCTCCAGGAATTCGTCCCGCTGCATAGGTTTTTTCCTGATATTCCACTGAGAGAGGAAAAAAGTCAGCGTACTCTTTAGGTTGTTTACTGCTCACCGCTGTCACCAAAACCATGGTATCCCCATAGCGAACCACACAGGATCCATTAGCCTGCTTGGCCAATTTACCTGTCTCAATACTTAAAAGCCTACCACCAATCTCACGTTCTTTTTTAATGATCATGTCTACTCCCAAAATCCTTATCTTCTCAGACCAAGTTCATTGATCAGGTTACGATATCTTTCAATATCTTTCTTTAATAAATAGTTCAGCAATCTTCTCCTCTTACCGACTAATTTTAGTAAACCTCGACGTGAATGATGATCTTTGGCATTACTTTTCAAATGCTCGGTGAGATCAGCGATTCGGCGAGTGAGAAGCGCCACCTGTACTTCGGTTTTTCCTGAATTTTTTGGATCGCCTCCAAATTTTTTAATGATCTCGAGTTTTTCCTCGTTCGTCAACGTCATTTTTACCTCCGCTTTTTATAGTTTTAAACAAATTTTTTTATCATTCTCTAATTGGTGTTTAAGTTCATCCTGGTCTCGAAATCTTTTCTCGTCACGGATGAATTTCTTAAAAAAGACTTCGATCGATTCTCCATATATTAAACCTGAAAAATTAAAAATATGAACCTCCAAAGTCAAGGGATCAAAATTAAAGGTCGGACGGTTTCCAATGTTCATCATTCCCTGATAGCGCTGGCCTTTGAGTTGAACATCCACTGCATAGACACCTCGCGCGGGTATCAATTGGTTGGAGTGCAAGGGACGGATATTCGCCGTCGGATAACCGAGGGAAGAACCCCGCTGATTCCCTCTTTCAACAATTCCTGATATTTTATACATTCGGCCTAAGAATCGATTGGCCAGTTCTACTTGACCATTTTTTAAAAAATGTCTAATCTTACTGCTGTTCACCGCTTCATTTTCCAGAAAGAAAGGTTGAACTACTGTAACGGAGAAATTTGCTTCCTTTCCCAACTCTTCTAACTGCTCCGGATGTCCTTCGCGATTCCTTCCAAACGCATGATCATAACCCACAACTATTTTTTTCATCCTTAATCTTCCAATCAATAACTGCAGAGTAAACTCCCGGTAACTCGTTTTAGAAAATTCTCTGGTAAACGGAATAACGACTACCACCTGTAATCCCAATTCTCTCAGATAGTTTATCTTTTCTTCCAGAGGGGTCAAGAGTTCAATCGGAGAACCACTGGCAGGGGCAAGAACTTCTTTGGGATGAGGATGGAAAGTGACCAGAGTTTTGAGATATTTGCCATCTTCAGCCAGTAAGTGCAACTGCTTAATAATACTCTGATGACCCAAATGAAGACCATCAAATGATCCCACCGTAACTATGGTGGGTTGATTTATATTGATTTCAGGAATGGAATAAAATACTTTCATTTCTATTCATTTTTGACCATGCTGTACTAAATTCATCAATGGACAGGGAATCTTCAACTCGATATGGTCCAATGCTTGTTCTGATCAGTTCTTCTATGTAACCAGTTGATTCCATCTTATGGGCAATGTCCAGGCCCAGAGTTCGGATATAGGTACCTCGGCTGCAACGAACTTTAAAAACTAACTTGTCCGGTTGATAATCCAATAAACTCAATTCATAGATCTGGATATTTCTGAAACGTTCTGGTACTTCTTTTCCTTGCCTGGCCAGGCGGTAAAACCGTTTACCACCGATCTTGGCAGCAGAATATGCGGGTACTTTTAGTTGAGATGGTCCAAGGAAACTGTTTAAAATACCCATCAACTGATCTTTGCTGAAAGTCTTAATTGGTTTTTCTTCTGTAATCTTGCCGGTTTTATCTAAAGTAGTGGTAGTTTTCCCCAAGCGAAGAATCGCCTCATATTCTTTGGGCAAATCCATAAATTCTTTAATTTTCTTGGTCGCTTTGCCCAGGCATATCAAAAGCACGCCCGAGGCAAAGGGATCAAGCGTCCCGGCATGGCCGACCTTTTTTAGCCCGGTCACTTTTTTTACTTTTTTTACAACATCGAAAGACGTCCAGCCTTCCGGTTTATTTATATTTATGATATACCCACCATCAATTTGCTGAATATTTCTCATTGAAATCGGCATCCTGTCCACTCCCTGCACCAGAACTGTGATGAGCAATTTTTGTTCAGGAAATGAAAAATTTCCTGATCGTCCTTAATTATTCGATTGATCTTTTTCGGTATCTGATAGGTGAATTTTTTTTATGAGCTCATTAATATGCTGAGAATAGTCCAATGATTCATCATAAAAAAAACGAAGTTCCGGAATGAAACGCAGTTTTAAAAAAGGAGATAGTTCATTTCTCAGAAAATGGTTCGCTTTTTCCAACGTTTGCTGTGATTTCTGTCGTTGCTCATTGTCACCCAACGACGTGTAATACACATTGGCGATTCTCAGATCACCACTCACTTTCACGTGGGTAATAGTAATCATTCCCTTGTGGGGATCTTTCAACTTCCGATCGATAATCTGACTGATTTGTTTTTTTATTTGATCGGCGATCTTTTTTTGTCGAATAGTTTCAGTTTTCATGTTACATAAATTCAATAGTATGTTTTACAATTTCAGCGCTGCCGTTCGATTCGATCAGCTTAAAAATTTCTTGCATATTTTTTTCGATGAATCCGTAATCGTTACCGACCTGGGCGATTCCGATTACAGCCCGCTGCCACTTATCCTGGAAGTCCACCTCTGCAATTGACACATTAAACTTATGATGGATCTTATCTTTTATGCTTTTCAATACCAACCTTTTCTCCTTCAAAGAACCACTGTCTGGTATGAATAGATCTACGGTCATTAATCCAATAATGGTCTGCATGATGGTTTTCCATCCTGCTGAATACGATTTAGTTTTGCAAAGTTCTTTTTTCTTTGATTATCTCAAAAGCCTCAATATTGTCGCCGACTTTTATGTCATTAAAGTTTTCGATCATGACACCGCATTCATAACCGGCCTGGACTTCACGAACATCATCTTTAAATCGCTTCAATGATGCCAGCCGTCCTTCGTAAATTTCGACATCGTTTCGTATCAATCGTATCATGGAATTCCGGTTAATTTTTCCCTCCAATACATAACAGCCGGCAATAGTGCCGAGGCGCGATACTTTAAAGATTTCTCTTACTTCCAGCATACCCAAGGTATGTTCTTTTTCTTCCGGTTCAAGCAGTCCTTCCAGGGCTTTGCTTACTTCTTCGATGGCATCATAAATTACTTTATAGAGCCGAATATCCACATTTTCTCTTTCCGCCAGAGCCTTGGCTTTGATGGTTGGACGAACGTGGAATCCGATGATGATGGCGCGGGAAGCCGCCGCCAGCATGACGTCCGATTCGGTGATGGGTCCCACGGCCCGACGCACGACTTTGACGGCTACATCCTTGTGAACAATTTTCTGCAGAGCATCTGATAGTGCCTGAGCAGAACCATCCACATCCGCTTTGACGATGACGTTTAATTCTTGCACCGATCCTTCTTTTATTTGCCGCGAAATCTCGTCCAGAGTAAGCAAGCGGATCTGTCGCATGTCCTGTTCGCGCTTGAGTTGTTGCCGGCGCTGAGCGATTTCCCGACCCTGTTTTTCGTCGGGCATCACGATGAACTTATCTCCTGCTTCTGGAACACCATCAATTCCTAATACCTGCACCGGATAACCGGGTTCAGCGTATTCTACCGCCTGATTTCGCTCGTTGAGCAAAGCCCGCACCCTTCCGTAATATTGTCCAACGATAAAATGTTGACCCACCCTAAGCGTTCCCTGTTGCACCAATACAGTCGCTACTGCTCCCTTACCTTTATCCAATCGGGATTCGATGACGACCCCCGTAGCTCTTCGCTTCGGATTCGCTTTCAGCTCTAAGATTTCTGCTTCCAGTTGAATTTTATCCAACAGTTCAGGGATACCTTTGCCGGTTTTCGCGGAGACTTCAACGACCTGGTATTTGCCTCCCCAATCTTCTACCAGAATATTACGATCGGCTAATTGTTTGCGAATAGCCTGCGCATCGGCATTGGGTTTATCCATTTTGTTGATGGCAATAATAATGGGAACACCAGCGGCCCGAGCATGGTCAATAGCCTCTTCAGTTTGAGGCATCACCCGATCGTCCGCAGCCACTACCAGCACGACAATGTCCGTGATCTGTGCGCCACGGGAGCGCATGGCTGTAAAGGCTTCGTGACCTGGAGTATCTAAAAAGGTGATTTTATGTCCCCCTTCGGTTTCAACCACATACGCTCCTATGTGCTGAGTAATTCCACCTGATTCTCCAGCTACCACATTCGTGTGTCGAATATAATCCAATAAAGAAGTCTTTCCATGGTCCACATGCCCCATTACAGTTACTACCGGATGACGAGGCTGATAATCTTCAGGTCGATCTTCTTCTTCAAAATATTCTTCCAGATAGGATGAAGCAAACTCCTCTTCTTCCTGCACTTTGAAATGATAGTCTTCGGCCAGAAGTTTGATCATATCCATATCCAGCCGCTGATTCAATGTGACCATCTGTCCAAGGTCAAGACATTTTTTTATGATTTCGCTGGCGGGTACATCCATCAAGTTCGCCAGGTCCTGTACGGTCATAAATTCGCTGACGGTGATGACATTTTCTTCTTCGATGACCTGACCATCTTCAGTTTTTACTTTTCGTTTTCGTTTCCGACCAGTACCGGTATCCTGCATACTGGCCAGAGTTTTTTTCACGGCGTCTTTTACTTCCTGTTGATCAATTTCTTTTTTCTTGCGAACTCGACGCCGTCGATCTTCTTTCTCAGGAATTTCCTCCTCTTCTTCCAATTCAAATTCTGGACGAATAAGCCGGGTTTTCTTCCCTTCTTTGCGGATCATTTCCAGTGCTTTCCGCCGGCGACGTTCTTTGTCAGTCAATTCTTCTTCAAATTCAAGTCTCTTTTTCTCTTTACGTTTTTTCGCCTTTTTTTCTTCTTCTATAAGAATTTCTGGCGCTACCTGATTTGCCTCGGTTTCCTCTTTTTCCACGGCAAGGACCCGTTTAGGAACGTGTTCTTCCTCGGGAGTTGGTTTCGCTCTTTTCTCCGCTTTCTTTTTGCCGGGAGCAACTTTTTCTTTAATCTGTTCTAAAATCTTTTTCTTTTTCTCCGATTTCTTTTTCTTCTTTTCTTCCTCCATCTCCAGATAGTGCTTGGCCATCGGATGATCAATAATATCGCCAATCTTGGGCTTTATCTCTTCTTCCACCAGAGGTGGGGCTGCTATTTCTTCTTCCGAGACTTCCGCTACTTCTTCTGTGACCTCTTTTTCTACCACTTCTGGTTCACTCAATTCAATTTCCGGAGTTTCTTTCTCAACAGCAGCAACTTCAACTTCGCTCACCACAGGTTCTTTTACTTCCTCTGTAATGATTTCTGTCTCAGCCACAATTTTGCTTTTATCTTCTTCGGCCGGTGCTTCCTCTTTTACCTGCACTTTTCTTCGCTTGGCAATTTTTTCTGCCTTAACTTTCTCTTGAGCAAAACGCTTCAGAATCTCCTCGTGCATCTCTTCGGTAATGGGCGTATTTAACCCCGATACCTCAAAACCTTTCTTTTCCAAAAATTCGATAATGGTCTGATGAGATAGATTGAGTTCTTTTGCCACTTTAAATAATTTCGTACGCGCTTTTTCAGCAGCCATTTAAACTCCTGCTTTTACTTTTAAATCACTGTCTGTTACTGATATCCCATATCTTAGTTTGACTTCTTTCTGATACAGAATAATGTTGTATCAGATGCTTCATTTTTTGTTGCTTTTGCCGAAGAATCTATGCCTGTCGTCTTTCTCCTGAATTTGAATTCTCTATTTATCACTTATTATACTGATGAAATATCAATTTTAATAACTTTTTTATCTTACTCTTCGATCACTGAACAAAAGGATTGACAGAATGCTGAAAGTAATTTGTGAAGTTCTCTTCCGGTTAAATATTCAGTAACTGCAAAATTTTCTGCGCTGTTTTTTGTCCGATTCCGGGAATTTCAATTAATCCCTGTAATCCGAGAGTTTTTAATTCCTCCACGGTATTGATGTTGGCCTCTTTTAATTTTTTTACAATCGAAGGAGTAATTCCGGGTATTTCTTCCACGGCCATTTCGGCTTCCATGGTTTTCTGATAATATTCGGATTCTTTAATTAACTCGATATTCCAACCGGTAATTTCCTGAGCCAATTCTTTATTGGTTTCGCCACGTCCCAGGGCTAAACCCATGTCTTTATCAGGGATAATGGCGACTGCCAGTTTTTCTTCTTCATTGAGAATAACACGAATTGGTTTGGCCGGCGTCAGAGCGCGTTGAATAAAAATTTCGGGTTCATTAGTAAAAGCGATTACATCAATTTTTTCTCCATTCAGCTCGCGAACCACCGATTGGATGCGAACCCCGCGCATTCCCACGCAGGCGCCAACCGGATCGATACGTTTGTCCATCGATTCCACGGCAATTTTGGCTCTTTCGCCGGGTTTACGGGCGATTTTCTTTATTTCCACAATCCCATCAAAAATTTCCGGAACTTCAATCTCAAATAGACGAATCAGGAATTGATTATCGGCACGTGAAACAATAATATCTGGAGTGCTGCGATTGCGTTTTTTACGATTGGCTTCTTCATCGTTTTCAATAACCACATTATCCGGTTCAATGACTTTCTTAATCAGAGCTCTTACACTATCTCCTCGCCGCAATTCTTCCTTGGGAATAGACTCGGAACGAGGCATAAACATTTCGGTGCGGTCAACAACTAAAAAATAGCCATGGCGGGTTACCTGATGCACATCTCCAATGATGATTTCTCCTACTCGACTACTATATTCGTCATAGATTTTCTTCTTTTCATATTCTCTGATCCGCTGCATCAGGGTTTGCTTGGCGATATTGATTAATCGACGACCGAAATGATCGGGTTGAATGACCTCCACAAAATCTTCACCGACTTCTATTTCTGGGTCAATTTTTTTAGCGTCTTCTATCGAAATCTGCAGCAATGGATTTTCCACGTTTTCAACTACCTGCTTTTCAACAAAAATTTCCACATCGCCTCGATCCATGTTTACAATAACATCAAAATGATCGGATTCTCCGTATTTCTTTTTGATCAAGGTAAGAAAAATCTCCTCCAGAATATCGCGCAATTCATCTTTATCAATTCTTTTTTCGCGGGCAATTAAGTTGACCGCTTCAACAATTTCACTACGCATGGTATATTTTAACCTCCAATACTTAATTTACAAATTTATTTTAACTACCGCTTTATGGATCTGTGAGAATGGTATGATGACTTCCTGTTTCCGATCAATTAATAAAATTTTGTCCTCTAACACTTCTTTTAGAATCCCCGTCCGCTCTAATTTCTGATCCTGTTGCTGATAATTCACCTGCAACTGGCGACCGATATTTTTCCGGTACTGCCACTTTTCAGTAAGTGGCCGACCGATACCGGGCGATGATACCTCCAGACGATAACGCCCCGGAATGGGATCTTCCAGATCCAGAATCCCCTCAATCTCCCGCGTGAGATAAGCTACCTGATCCATGGTGATGCCCGTCTCGGTATCCACAAAGATGGATAATACTTGATTATTGGTAAAACCACGCAATTCAATATCTACTAAATGAATACCTTCCCTGTGTAATAGCGGACTGATTAATTCCTTTACTTTTTTAACTCGTTCGTTCACCATACCTGTTTTCTTCATAAAATAAAAAAGTGGGTTTGTCAACCCACTTTAACGGCTGAAAATATAAGAAATATTCGATCGCTACGCAAGCGCTATAATTGATAAATTTGAATACAATTGTGCATCCTCTTCCCTCAATTAAAAAAAATCGATTGTATTCCCAACACTTGTATTTTAACATTCTAAACGAAAAACGATGGACAAAAAAGAATAATTTCATGCATGATAATGAGATTGTAGGCTGCATCCATATCCATTCGATATATTCGGATGGAACGGGGACGATTCCGGAAATTGCTGGAGTGGCCCGTGAGCTGGGCTTGAATTTTGTGATGATTACCGATCATAATAATCTCCGTGCCCTCGATAACGGGGAAGAGAAATGGTATGGCCGTGTTCTGGCCATAATAGGTTATGAAATTAATGATATTGACGATACCAATCATTATCTGGCATTTGGACTCTCCGAAGAATTAGACCGAAATTTACCAGCACCCGACTATGTTCGGCAGGTGAAAGAGAGAGGCGGTTTTGGTATTATTGCTCATCCCGATGAAAGCAGAAATCGCCTGGCGGAACATCCGCCTTATCCCTGGACGGCCTGGGATAGCCGCGACTATCACGGAATTGAAATCTGGAATCAGATGTCAGAGTGGATGGAAGGACTTACACCCTGGAATAAATTGTGGCGCCTGGTGAATCCGCGTCGTTCAATTATCGCTCCCCGAAAGGTTACCTTGAAGCGCTGGGATGAGGTCAATCGCAGGCGGGCGGTGGTGGGGATCGGGGGAGTGGATGCTCATGCTCACAAGCATCGCATGCTGGGAGGTTTGGTAGAAATAACAGTGTTTCGCTATAAGGTTCAATTTCAGACAGTGCGTACTCATCTTCTGCTTCCCAGTGCGTTTCAGCCTGGATTACCTGTCCATGAAGCTAAAGCGCTCATTTTTGATGCACTGCTGAACTGCCGGGTGTTTATTTCCAATTATTTCAATGGTGATGCGCGGGGTTTTTTTTTCTCGGCTGAAAATAAAAATCAACACGTACATATCGGCGATCAGTTACAGCTAGATTCTGCCACTTATTTGCGGGTGAACATTCCAGCAGAGGCAGAAGTTCGTCTGATTTATAACGGTGAAGTGGTCGATATTAAAACTGGGAAAGAATTACACTTTAAAATTGCTCAGGCAGGACTTTATCGGGTAGAAGTGTTTAGAAAAAAACGGGCCTGGATTTATTCAAATCATATAAGGGTAATAAGTGCAGAAGGATATCTGGCTTAAAAAGTTGGATTATTTTTTTGTCACCCGACCCATGCTTTTTTTCCCGGGTTGGAATACTCTTCTTGCCGGTTATTTATCAGCCAAGGGGAATGTTTTGCTATTCAATGATATTTTTCAAGGCCATTGGGGATTTGTCACTATCAGTAAAGATCTAGTCGGGGCTTTGCTGACCTTTATGCTGGCCATGGGCGGTTGCTTTATTCTGAACCAATTACAAGACATTGATTCCGATCAAAGAAACAAGAAATTATTTTTCATTGGCGGGAAATATATCAAAGAAAAAAATGCCTATTGGGAAAGTCTTCTCCTGCTGGCCTTTTCTTTAATAAGTGGATTATCTGTAAATATTTCTATTTTTTTGCTGATAGTGGTCTTTATTATTATCACTGCTTATCTCTATAATTATCAACCATTCCGCTTCAAGAATCGTCCGTTGTGGGGACTCGTGGCCAATATGCTTATGGGCTGGATTGCCTTTGCGGTGGGATGGTCGGTATCTCGGTCAATGACTTTCTCTTTTCTTACTGCCTCATTTCCATATCTGGCTTTGAACACCAGTTTATATTTATTGACTACCATACCCGATGCAGAAGGAGACATGGCGGCTGGAAAAAGAACTTTTTGTGTTCGATACGGATTTACCTTTACGGTCTGGATGGCTATTTTCTTCTATTTGCTTTCTTTAGGATATTCCGGCTGGGGAAATGATCAATTGATCTGGCTTTTAAATTTGTTCATTTTTTATTTTTTCCTACGGTTGGCATTGTCTGCTTCGCGGGCACAGGTGATACGAACTATTAAAATGAGCATCTTTTTTTTCTCGGCGCTTATTGCCGCAAAATTTCCGTGGTATGTTATCATCATGATTGTGATATTTTTTTTCACCCGTTATTATTATCGCCAGCGTTTCAATTTCAGTTATCCAAATTTCCGGGGAGAATAAAATATGTATTTAGCTGAACAGATAGAACCGTTTTATGATATTATCGTCGTTGGGGCTGGTCCGGCTGGTTCAATCGCGGCCTGGAAAGCCGCACAGGCAGGCGTAAAGGTACTGTTGTTAGAAAAAGATCGCCAGGTAGGTACACCCGTGCGCTGTGCCGAGGGAGTGGCAAAAAAAGATTTAGAACAACTGCTTGGATATCCCGCCCCTCCAGGCTGGATTGCTGCTGAAATAAAAAATTTTCGCCTGATCGCTCCAGATGGCACGGCAGTGTATGTTAATATAAATGAAAAAGGTTATGTCCTGCATCGTCATTTATTTGATTATGATCTGGCCTTGCAAGCAGTAAAGTCTGGCGCCACTTTGGTGACGCTGGCAGAAGTAGTTGATGTTTTACATCGAGATGGCGCGGTGAATGGGGTACGAGTTCAGGTGGATGAACAAGTGATAGAAGTACCAGCCCGGATTGTCATTGCGGCCGATGGAGTGGAATCCAGAGTGGCCCGCTGGGCAGGCATTGACTCTACTATTAAAATGGGAGATATAGAAACCTGCGTCCAGTATACTGTAGGTGGAATAAAGATTGACCCGGATACTTGCGATTTTTATTTTTCCAGTGAATTTGCCCCCGGTGGGTATGCATGGGTATTTCCGAAAAGTTCTCACAGCGCTAATGTCGGATTAGGGATTTCTGGCTATTTTGCCCGGGATAAAAATCCAGAAGATTGTTTTAAAATATTTTTAGATCGTTATTTTCCCCGCGGCTCTGTTTTGGTGAAAACGGTTGGTGGGGTACCCGTGGCTCGCACGTTGAAAGAACTGGTAGCAGATGGATTTATGGTGGTGGGTGATGCCGCCCATCAGGCCAATCCCATCTCGGGCGGTGGTATTGTATCGGGAATGATTGCCGGTCAGATTGCTGGACAGGTCGCAGCTGATGCCGTCAAAAATAAAAAAAACAATAAAAGAGCTTTATTGCCCTATGCTCGTGAATGGCAGAAAAGGGTAGGGAAGAGCCATCTGCGCTACTATCGCCTGAAAGAAGCGTTGATGAAATTCAGTGATCAGAATTTCAATACCATCGCCGCGGAATTTCTTCATTTGCCGGAGGATAAAAAAAATCTCTTCCAACTTTTTAAAATTGCGTTTAAAACTAATCCGGCTTTCTTGATCGATGTACTTAAATTATTTTCTTCTTTTAGTTAAACGCGGATGAATTAATGATTTTCGAAAATGAACAATTCTTCTCACTCTCACATAAAGTATTTTGAGAAATCACGATGAGTTTATTTGACAAATTAAAAAAAGGTCTTGGTAAAACCCGAGAACAGGTTTTCAATCAATTGCAGCAGATCATTTTTTTCGCGCGCCGGATTGACGAGGAAGTGCTGGAAAAAATTGAAGAGCTTCTCATTTCTGCGGATGTTGGTGTTTCCACCACCGTCGAGATCATTGCTCGGGTAAAGCAGGAAGTAAAGAGACAAAATTATGAGAGCAGCGAACAATTATTTACGATTCTGAAGAATGAAATTGTAAAAATGTTCATTCCGCCTACTCATTTGGCAATGGATCCAACTTTTCGACCGCTGGTAATTTTTGTGGTAGGGGTAAATGGAACGGGCAAAACGACTTCTATCGCCAAGCTGGCCTGGCGTTATCGCCAGCAAGGGAAAGAGGTACTTTTAGCGGCGGCCGATACTTTTCGAGCGGCAGCTATCCAACAGCTTCAGATCTGGGCTTCTCGAGCAGGAGCCGATCTTCTTAAGCACCAGGAAGGAGCAGACCCCTCAGCAGTGGTATTTGACGCTCTACAGGCCGCCCAATCACGCCAGAAAGATGTGGTGATTATTGACACGGCTGGAAGGTTGCACACCAAAATCAATTTAATGGAAGAGTTGAAAAAAATGCGTCGGGTGATTCAGAAAGTCATTCCCAGCGCTCCCCATCATACGCTGCTGGTGCTGGATGCCTCTACCGGCCAAAATGCACTGGTACAAGCTCGCCAATTCATCGAAGCGGTGGCAGTTACCGGAATCATTCTCGCCAAATTAGATGGTACCGCAAAAGGAGGAGCAGTGATCGGTATTTCCCATGAACTGAAACTGCCGGTCGAATTTGTTGGCCTGGGAGAAGGTATTGATGATCTTGAACCGTTCGATCCCCAACTTTTTGTCGAAGGTTTGTTTTCTGCCGATTAAATGAATGAAGTGTATTGCTTCTGGAAATTAATCCTGAAGTTTATTATATTGAAAACGTTGATCTAATAACAGGAAAATCTATGCGTATCCAACGACCGAAGCAAAAGTTAGTTTATCCCTTGCGGGAAGTTTGCCGGTTGACAGGTTTACCTGATACAACGATTAAGCGCTGGGAAGAACAATTTCCGCAAATCAAGCCCATTCGCAATCGGGCTGCTAATCGAAGCTATTTGGAAAAAGACGTGAAGTTGATTTTTTACATCCGTGACCTCATCTATGTGCATAAGCTTGATGAACAGGCAGTGAAAGAGCGTTTAAAGACCTATAATCCGAACAAAGATCTGGAGAGCCCGGCCTATTTGAAAGAACTGCTCTCGGAAGTGAAGATGGAATTGGAAGAAATTCATCAATTGTTGAAAGAGTGAAGATAGGTGACGGATAAAGTGTTTGACAATATTGAGGAAAAGTGTTAAATTTTTGCCGTTCGGAGCGTGGCGCAGTCTGGATAGCGCACTACCTTGGGGTGGTAGGGGTCGCTGGTTCGAATCCAGTCGCTCCGACAGCAAGAGGGGAATCTTAAAAAGATTCCCCTTTCGTTTTTTTAGTGAATACCATGAAATAACAAACCACCGGATCGCCAATATCAAAAGAAAAATTGTTGCACCAGTGTCCGACAAAAATAGCGAAATAGGCATCATTATCCCGGCTTTCAATCCTCAGCTAACGACCCTTTCAACCCTGGTATCCAGGATCAGGGAAACGTTATCCACATTTTCCTATCACCTGCTCCTCATCGATGATGGTTCCGATCAGCCGATTGCGTCCATTTTCTCCTCTCCTGTCCCGATGCAAATTATTCGTCATGAAAAAAATTGTGGTAAAGGAGAAGCTCTGAAGACGGGATTTCAATATTTTATTGAAAATCTTCCGGTGCAATTTATCCTGACCATTGATGCTGATTTGCAGCATCCGCCCGAAAAGATACCGGAATTTATTGAAAAAATAAAAGGCACTGGTAAAAGTATGGTGATTGGTTTTCGGGAGCGAAAACTTTCGGTGATGCCATTCCATCGAATCCTTTCAAACTATTTGACATCGCTCATCATCTCGCTTTTAACAGGCCAGCTGATTAGAGATAGCCAATGCGGATTTCGTATGTTTGAGAGCCAAATATTGCCGCATCTGCATCTGGAAGAACAACGGTTCCATCTCGAGAGCGAAATGTTGATTAAAATTGCCTGGCAGAAAATACCAATAGGATTTGTAAAAATTCCAACGATCTACCGACAGGAAAAAAGTTCTATTAATCATTGGCGTGACACCCTAAATTTTGTGCAATTGATAGCCAAATTAATAAGCGAGAGAATTACCGGTCGATGCAGACGCTTTTAAGAGAAAAAATGGTAGATACATTTGTGATTGGAGCAGGGATTACCGATCCTCGAGTAATATCCGCCATGCGAAAAGTGCCGCGCCATGCCTTTGTGGAAAAAGCGCTTCTCCATCATGCCTATGAGGGAAAAAGTTTGCCGATTGGTTTTGGACAGACCATATCTCATCCTTCTACGGTGGCGCTGATGAGCCAGATGCTGAGCATCAGTGGGGGAGAAAAAGTTTTAGAGATTGGGACCGGCAGTGGCTATCAGGCGGCGGTATTGGCCGAAATGGGAGCTAAAGTATTTACCATTGAAAGAATACCGGAGCTGGCCCGACGCACGCAAAAGGTGCTGGAAGCCTGTGGATATTTTTCGATTGCCCTCCGAATCGGGGATGGCAGCGTGGGATGGAATGAACATGCCCCTTATCAACGAATAATCATTACCGCTGGTGCACCCACTATTCCTGAGAATTTGGTATCGCAGCTGGAGGAAAATGGACGAATGGTGGTTCCGGTCGGAAAATGGCAAGATCAGAAACTATACCTGATTGAAAAAATAGAAGGGAAAATTATTATTAACGAGCAAAACAGAAGTCAGTTTGTTCCTCTAATTGGTGAGAAAGGATGGATCATTTAATGCAGACAATTCGCTTAATTTTAAAAGGTGGAATTATCGGAATTGCGAATGTTATTCCGGGAGTCTCGGGCGGTACGATGGCGGTGGTATTGGGGATTTATGAAAAATTAATTGAAGCTTTGGGAAATTTTTTTACGAATAAAACCAGACGAAAGGAATATTTTCTTTTTCTACTCAAAGTATTTATTGGGGCTGGAATTACTATTTTGTTATTTTCTTGGGTCATGGATTACTTGTTGACCAATTATCAGGTGTACACCTATTTATTCTTTATTGGATTGATTCTGGGATCCATTCCATCGATCTATAAATCTCATTCTGATATGAAGTTGAATATCGTTTCCATATTCACTTTTTTAATCGCAGTAGCCCTCATTCTGGGTTTGTTTTTTTTCACACCAGAAAAGAACACCGGCCTTGATCAGGGCGTCGAACATCAATGGAGTGTCCAAAAAGCATTAATTTTGATCATTTCTGGAATTCTTTCCGGAGGATCAATGATCATGCCCGGCATCTCAGGTTCCTTTATTTTAATTCTGTTGGGACAATACCATTATATCATTCGCTCAGTGAAAAATTTGTCAGTTCTTCCTCTCTTTTTCCTTGGAATCGGGATTGGGATTGGGATCTGGACTTTTGCTAAGATTATTGATTATCTGCTGAAGAAGTATCCCAAAGAAACCTTTTATTTTATTCTTGGATTAGTCATCGCATCCTTAATTCCTATTTTTCCGGGTTTGCCTGCTGGAGTATGGGAAAAAGTGATCGCTCTGGTAATTGGACTCATGGCTTTTTTTATTTCTTTCACATTGGGAGAACGAAACTCTGCTTAAATAAAGTGAGGTTGATTTTTTTAATGAAACATTTTTATTCGCTTCTATATTGAAGAGGAGGCTAATGATGAAAAAAAACTTTGCATTTATTGTTTTACTGTACCTCTCTTTGACTGGAAATGCTCAAGAAATTTTTATTTCAGGTACTCAACAATCGCTTATTGAATACACTTTAGAGCAAACCGTCGAGGTTCCTGCCGGTTTGCATGAGTTGATGATCAGTTTGGTAGAACCAGCCAATTTTCAATCCAGGACGTATCGGCAGGAAGTGCAGGAATTGAGTTTCCATGTGGTCCCAGATCCAGATAAAGAAGAGCAGAATGTGGATAAAAATAATAATCGAGTGCGCCTTTTCTATTGGAACCGCCCACAGCCGATAATAAAATTTCAGGCTGTGGTAAAAACCAACAATCAGGTTCAATTACAGAGTCTGCAGAGCTCCGCTTCATTTCCCATAAAAAATCTACCGCGAGAAACACTGGTTTTTATTGAAGGGACTGATCTGGTACAATCCAGTCATCCTGACATTATAAAAAAGGCTGAGGAACTCACCGCAGGCGTCCGAACCGAAATGGAAGCCGTGCAAAGAATACTTTATTTTGTGGTCGAGCACTTACGCTATGTGTTAATTCCGGAACATTATGATGCGTGGTATTCCTTTCAGACCGGAAAAGGAAATTGCCAGAACTACTCGCATCTCGCTGCTGCGTTAATGAGAGCAGTAGGAATTCCAGTTCGCATTGTTAATGGGATTACTTTCAAGAGAGCTTACAGTGTACCCATTGATCAATCCGAATATAGTTTTGAGATGGCTGAAGGGAGACATTCATGGATCGAGGTTTATTTTCCAGATTTGGAGTGGATTCCATTTGATCCACAGCAAACCGAGTTTTTTGTCAGTAACCGTTATTTGCGAATTGAAGTGGGTCGGGATAATGATGAAACTATACAGGATGGATTAGTCAAATGGATAAAGTCGAGTCAGGGCAATCCGGAAATTCCGCGCCTGGAAGAATCCATCGGTTCGAATTTTTTATCCGATAAAGTTGACCTGCGCTCTGAAAAGAAAATCACAGCCGTTAAAAAACTTCTCCTTTCTCCGCCCTTGCAGATACAACCGCTGATCGTAGCAGCGCAGGATAAAGAATTGGATAAAAAAACTCCTCCTCCAGACCATAAAGTAACTCCACCGGCAATTGATTACACAAAATTAAAATATTCTCGTCCCATCGAATTGGGTAATTTGGATTTCCCCCGCCAATTTGATTTTCTCTCAGCCCGCCTGGCTGATACCAGGGAAACGGCCCAGATCAGCGAACTCAAGCGTAATTTCATGGTGGAAACCGCAGAGTATGTCACCGGTAAACAACAATTTTCTCAGTTGTTCGTTCTGGAGCAACCGATGGTACTAAAAACGATAAGCCTTGCCTTGCATCACTTCGGTGGAGATGGTTTAATCTGGATTGAATTGAGTGACGATGACCAGGGCGCACCGGCCAGGCAATCCATCGCCAGTAAAAAAATTACCACCCGCCAGATTCCTCCCGGAAAAGGCTATGATTGGGTTGATTTTGATTTTTCAGGACAGAATTTACTGCTCACACCCGGCAAATACTGGATTACTCTTAATTATAGTGGCAGTCCAATCGTTAACTGGTTTTTTAGCTATGGAAAATCCGTTGGACCGGTGGATGGAACACGCACCCGGGAATTTGGGCAGAGTGAATGGGGGAAAATTTTATCGTTTGAATTTAATTATCGCATTGTGGGGTTGGGGAGTCAGGAATAAAAAAATGAGAGAATGAAATTCTATAAAATGGGTATTGAGAAATAAAATTTTCGGTTGAAGTAAAACCGCAGTTGAATATTTTTTTCCAGGGAAGAACGTGAGATAAAAATTATTTCTGCCAGAAAGAGGGAGCCAGCAAAATTAAAACGGTATAGATCTCTAATCGTCCGGCCAGCATAAGGAAAGAAAGCACCCACTTCCCCAGGATGGGAATATGGGCATAATTATCGGCAGGACCAACAGTACCCAGGCCAGGGCCGATGTTACCGAGAGAAGCGGCAACCGCTCCTAATGCAGATGTGAAATCTAATCCTAAGGAAGTCATTATCAATACACCCCCGACAAAAAGACCAGACATCAACGCTAAAAATCCCAGAATATTCATCACGATTTCTTTTGGGATTACTTTTTCTCCCACTCGCAATTGAATAATAGCTTTGGGGTGTAAAAGTTTTTTGATTTCTGTGCGAACGAATTGGATTAATACATAGAGGCGGATGATTTTCATTCCTCCGCCCGTACTGCCAGCACATCCACCAATCAGCATGAATAAAAACAAGATAAACTGCGAGGAGAATGACCATTGCTCATAATCGGCCGTCGTATAGCCGGTAGTGGTAAGAATGGAGACGGTCTGGAAAAGACTTTTCCGAAAGGAAATTTCCACACCTGAAAAATGACGTTGCCAGACATCAAAGAAAATGAAGAGAGTCCCCCCCAAAATAATCCCGATGAACATTAAAAATTCTCGGTTCCGAAAATAGGTTTTAAAATCGCGATTAAGAAACTGATAATGCAGAGAAAAATTGATACCGGCAGTGATCATGAAGAAAATGATTACATAATCAATAAATGGACTATTGTAAACTCCAATGCTATTAGTCTTTGTAGAGAATCCTCCAGTGGCCATGGTACCAAAAGTATGGCATAAGGCTTCAAAAAGGTTCATACCGCCCAGCAGGAGTAAGAGAGTTTCCAGTGCTGAGAACAAAAGGTAAACACCCCACAGGATTTTAGCTGTTTCTGTCACTCGGGGAGTTAATTTGTCAGGCACTGGTCCAGGAACCTCTGCTTTAAACAATTGCATTCCACCGACTCCCAGGAAAGGCAAAACAGCTATAGAGAGCACAATTATTCCCATTCCTCCTAACCAGTGGGTCAGACTTCTCCAGAATAATATAGCGGGTGGAAGGTTTTCCACATTAGTCAGGATAGTAGCACCGGTCGTGGTGAATCCTGACATGGTTTCGAAAAAAGCATCGGTGAGGTTTGGAATGGAGCCAGAAAAAATAAAAGGAAGTGAACCAAATGTCGAGAATAATACCCATGCCAGGGTAACAATGGCAAATCCTTCTCGAGAACGAACTTCCTGCTCCAGCTTAATTAATTTGAATAAGAATAATCCGATGCTAAAGGTGAGAATACTGGAAGTAAGGAAAGCTAAAAGGCAGCCATCAGAATAGTACCAGGAAAAGGGAAGCGGAAGGAGCATAGTCAATGCCAGAAAGATGAGCAGGATGCCTAATATATGGAGGACGATACGAATTTGCATATCAGCGAGGTGGTCAGTTTCAGTTTATTCAAATAATTTTTCAACGTCGGCTAAAGCGGATGGTAGAGAAAAGATCACCACTCTATCCTGGGCTTTAATCTGAGTATTGCCGGAGGGAATTATGGTTTTATTATCGCGGTGGACGGCTCCGACGATAGCCGCCCGCGGGAATTGAACATTCTTCAGAGATTTTTTAGTGATTTTGGAACCTGCTTTCGCAATGACTTCAATAATTTCGGCGTTTACTCCGGGAATACTCACCAGGTTTTCCACTGCGCTTTTCTGAATAAATCGCAAAATGGTATTCACGGTGATTAATTTTTTGCTTACTACGGCATCCATGCCAATAGTCGGGGTAATCGGCAGATACTCTGTTTTGTTAATTAAAGCGATGGTGCGGGGAACTTTTAAGTGTCGAGCCATAAGTGTGGAGATGATGTTATTTTCGTCATCACCAGTGACGGCAATAAAACAATCCATATCCACAATTCCCTCCGAAGCTAATAAATCTATATCGGTGCCGTCCCCGTGGATGACCAATGATCTTCGCAAGTTCTGAGAAATTTCTTCTGATTTTTCGATTTGACTTTCAATTATTTTTATTGAGATCTGGTCTTCCAGTTCCTGAGCCACATATCTACCGATCAGTCCCCCACCAAGAATCATAATATTCTTGATATTTACATTTTCTTTACCGGCAATTTTGGCTACCTGGGAAATCAATGTTCTTTCACAAATGATAAATATTTGATCCCCAATCTGTAGAGTATCATCCCCTCGAGGTATTAAGGTTCGTTCTTTTCGATTGATCGCCACGATGCGCGCTTCTAGATTACTATATTCTTTCCAGATATCTTTGATAGATTTTCTTATGATAGGTGAATTGGCTTCTAAACGAATTCCCACCAGTTGAATATCACCACGGGCAAATTCTACGATATCGGTGGCACTGCTTTGCTTAATCAGGCGCACAATGGCATCGGCTGTTTCCTTTTCAGGATGGATAATCAGGTCTGCCCCCAGTTCTTCTTTTGATAATATAAAATTGGGTTCAATATATTCTGGATTTCTGACTCGTGCTATTTTGTGCGGAATTTTCAGTTTCTTCGCAAATTGACAGGCCATGAGGTTTACTTCATCTACGTTACTGATGGCGGCTAAAATCTCCATCTGTTCAATCTTCGCCCTTTTTAAATCAGCAAAGCTGGAACCGTTGCCGGTCAGAACCAGGGCATCCAATTGCTCTTCGGCGCGATGAGCTTTTAGTGGGTCTTTTTCTAAAATAACAATGTTATTCTTTTCTGCCACCAGGCGCTTGGTCAGCTGGATGCCTACTTCTCCCGCCCCTATGATTAGAATATTCATCGTTTAACTATCTATTTTGTCATTCATTTATACTTACGATTCATGAAAATTTCTTTTAAAGCTCGCTGAGTTTGCTCGATATCTTCGTCTGTAATGTGCAAATGGGTGACAGCGCGAATTTTCGTACCAGCGAAAGTGGACATCTTAATTCCTTTTTCTGCCAGTTTTTCGATAACCTGCTGACCGCTCAGGCCGGTTTTTTGAACATTAAAAATAATGATATTGGTTTGTAAAGTTTGAAGATCCAATTCAACATGTGGAAGGTGGTGGATGAATTCACCCAGCACTCTGGCGCGGCGATGATCTTCACTGAGGCGTTGAAAATGATGATGTACAGCGTAAATAGCCGCTGCTGCTAAAACACCAGCCTGTCGCATTCCGCCCCCAAATACTTTGCGATAATACCGCGCCCTTTGAATAAACTCCGTTGAGCCAGCAATAATTGACCCGATAGGAGCACCTAATCCTTTTGAAAAACACAATGAAACTGAATCAAAATAGCGACAGTACTCCGCGATATGAATTTTTGTAGCAATGGAAGCATTCCACAACCGAGCACCATCTAAATGCATGCGAATGCCCTGCTCATGTGCCCAGAGGGAAATGCGTTTGATTTCCTCCAGGGGGAAAATAGTTCCCCCCGCCCGGTTGTGAGTATTCTCAATACAGATGAGCGCCGTTAATGGGTGGTGAACATTTTTGGGACGCACCGCCGCCTGCACTTGCTCCAGAGTAAAACTACCACGAATTCCTGGAATTGGCATGACCTGGACTGACGAGAGTAAGGCGGGAGCTCCGCTTTCATAATTGTAAAGATGAGAATTTAGCTCCACGATAATTTCATTGCCGGCCTGAGTATGAGTTTTTACACAGACTTGATTCCCCATGGTTCCAGTGGGAACAAATAAAGCAGCCTCTTTACCCGTAAGGTCGGCCATTAAGGCTTGCAAACGGTTAACAGTAGGATCTTCTCCAAAAACATCATCCCCAACTTCCGCGTTTCGCATCGCTTCCCGCATTTCCGGCGTCGGTTGAGTTACCGTATCACTGCGTAGATCGATCATAATCTATATCCTGAATACCGGTGATTAAAATATCATTTTAGAATTTAAAATGCAAGTAAATCAACATCTCAGTAGGGGAAGATAAAAAAAGGAGAGCCTTTCGACTCTCCTTTATTTAAATCGTTAAAATCATTTAAAATCTTTATAGAGTGACTTGGGTGGTGAAGAAAGTATGGAAGAGAGGACCCTGGACAACGTACATGAGATATTTTCCATTTAGAGCATCATTTCGGCCGAAATCACTGGTCCAGGCGGCTTCCATGAAGTTTTTGCGGCTGGAGAGATTGTTGAGGTCTAAACGCATATCGACATCGGCGCCTCTGATTTTAAATCCATAGGAAATCACCGCATCCAGAGAGAAATAGGCTGGCAAGGATGCCGTATTATCGTAATTGCCAAAGTACCGATCCCAGTAGGTAAAACCTAAGCCGAAACGGAAGGGTCCCCAGTTGTAACCGCTTTCGCCATGCAGCATGCGTTCCGGGGCAAAAGGCACAACTTTACCAACAACCTTCTCAGCGTCAATACTGAAAATTTGTTTAATATTCATCTTCTGCCATTTATTGCTGGCGTAGCTTCCCGATAGCATGATATCGAATTTTTGGTAACGAGTCGTAGCCTCTAATTCAACGCCGGTAAATTTAGCCTTCCCGGCGTTGATTGTCACTCGATTATCATTCTGATCTGTTACCGACTCGATCTTGTCTTTAAAGTACATGATATAAAAATTGCCCTTTAGACTGAAATATTTTTTTATCCAGCCCGCTCCCAGTTCGATATTATCCAGAGTCTCTTCCTTCAGTTCGATTGGATTACCCGCATCATCTTTGGGCTGGTTATATCCCGGTCCGTTATCTCGATTATACCAGTCGCCAACTTTTGGTTCTTTTTTGGAGATACTGTAATTGGCAAAGAAATTGATTTCGGGCGTCAAATTATAATTTGCTCCAACTTTGGGCATGAAAAATTTGAAGGTTCGCTGATAGTCATCATCGCTATATAGCGGCTGTCCATTGGCATCTTTCTTATCCTTGGTAGATAAGTACGTGTATGGAGTCCAGCTTCCCAGTCCGAAATCAAATACCCTGATGGGTCTTTCTTCAACTTTAGAATCGTAAATTGCATATTGTCCATCCAGCATAACTGTGAGGTTTTGGATGGGGCTGATCAGCAAGCGGGCAAAACCAGAAAGATTGGTGACTATGCCATCGTAATCATAGCGCATCTGAACTTCTTTCAAAGTTTCCACACCACCAGTTTCGGTATCATACTTGCGGAAGTAATATGATTCAGCATTATGGTGAGCTTTCCAGTATCTGGCTTCTCCACCGACCGTAAAAGCCAGATAATCATTTAAAATTCGCTGATAGGCGGCATTTAATCCGAATTGATTGTGATCATTTTTAGAATCGTTTCGCCAGGAATGATCGAATAAGCTGGTGGTAAGCATTCTTCCGGAAGAAGTAACAGGAGCACTGATTGAACCATAACGGTAGTTGCGAGTGGTTGGGTCATAGCCATATAGCACGACGCCCAGGTTTTCATACATGAAACGAGCATGGCGCCCGAATTCTACCCAATCGGTTCTTTCGGAAACGGACTTAAATCCCACTTCACCCGTATTGACATCAAAGTAATCATTGCGCAAATATCGACCACCCCCACGACCGAAGGTCAAAAAAGCATTAGTTTTAAGGTACGCTTTTTCCGAAATAGCCCAATCCCAGTGTAACTCAAATTGCGGTTTGAAATAATAGTTTTCCTGATAGGGATGATTGTATCGGTTGTACTCGCGACCTAACTTGTCCAGCAGACTCAAATCCTGAATGGCGCGAGCTTGAAAATGACGTTGGGGGGCTCCATGGGCATTGAAAGTTAAAATATGCTTTCCTAAGATGCTCTGCAGTCCTAAGTAAAAAGAATGGCCATTATAATATGTACCAGTGATATAAGAATCACCCGACTTGCGTTCATATTTCAGGTAAAGATTTATTTTACCATCCTTTAATAAGCCAGTGGTATAATCGATGGACCAGATCTGGTTGAAAGGATTATAGGTTTGCGATCCACCGCGACCATCGGCCACGCGGCGGGTGTCGTCATACCCACCCATGGTATAATAACCGGCAATAGAGGTACGCACCGAAAGTTTGGGTAAAGGCGAAAATTTGGAAGTGACAATGTTCACTGAACCTCCAAACGCTCCTGATCCTAACAATGAAGCCCCCACTCCGCGTTGGACCTGTATGGAAGCTGTATTTCCCGAAAGTCCAGTCCAATTCGACCAGTAAACAACCTGTGATTCTGGATCATTTACCGGAACACCATTGATGAGAATCTGAATGCGTTCTGCATCAAATCCTCGGATGAATATTGATGATTCTCCTAAACCAGCTGAGGAGGTAAATACTCCTGGAATGGTTCGCAATAAATCGGGTACATCCTGGGTGGCATATCGTCTTTGAATTTGTGATTCTCCTACCTCCGAAAAAGCAACAGGTGTTTTTCTTTCTTCGGCACGGTTTACTTCTACAATCACTTCTTTGCCGGTAAAAACGGTAGGTTGCATCTTAATTTCCAACTCCACATCCTTTTTACTGACCAGGATGTTTTGCTTCACGTCGATATAACCTAAATAACTGATGATAATTTCCCATCGTCCTTCCGGGACATTTTGCATGATAAAGAGCCCATCATCATCAGTAATTGTTCCAATGGTGCTTCGACCCAGAATGATATTCGCACCGACTAAAGGTTCACCGCTTTCGGCATCCTTTACTATGCCCTTGATAGTTCCTGCCGAAAGCATGGTGAATGAACAGATGATGAGTAGTAAGACAATTAACTGTTTCATAGCTCCTCCAATTTTTTAGTTAATTAGGTTATGGTTTAAAAAGTCGCCTGGGAATATTACATGTATATTACCAATAGATTTATCTTATATGACGAAAACCTCAACTAAGAAAAACTTGAATAAGAAACTATGAGAAAAATTTAGACTTCTATTTGAAAGTTTAATCTGAACAGTACTCGATGATGATAATTTTCATCCCGGTCGCTGTGGGATGAAATTCTACTTTATCGATAAGATTTTTAACAAGGAAAATACCTCTCCCGTTTTCACGCCAGATATTTTCCGGATCGCGGGGATCTCGAAGTTTGGCCGGATTAAATCCCTTTCCCTGATCTTTTACTGAAATCTCCACCCGATCAGAATAGCAACGGGCTTTAATGGTCACTTTTTTTTCAGGGCTGTTTTTGTTGCCATGAATAATGGCGTTGTTCACCAGTTCAGTGAGTACAATGGCCAAATTGTCGGCCTTTTCTTCATTCAAATGATAATATTTCGATAACCGATCAAGTAATTGCTCCACTTTCGGGAGCTGATCCTGGGAACTGGAGATAATTAGGGTTTCCTGGTGAACAATCTTATTATTCTTTTTCATCAATGATTCTTAATTTCTTTTGAAAAATTTAGAAAAGAAGGATAAAATTGTCAATTGCTAAAAATTTTAAGATTTCTATTTCTGTAAAACACGATTTTAACCTGCTGGTGTGAAGGTCATCGCTTCCTATAAAGTAAATGATGGATTTGAAGATCCAAAAGGAATCGCCAGATTTATTTTCACCTCCATTCACCACTGCAAAATGATAGAAACCATAAAATAAAAGAAAGAGAAATCATTTGATTCTGCTTTTTCAAATCATTAAGCTTTTTATCATCAACGAAAAGAGATGTATGGATGAACTAACATATCAGAACTTAAATTGATTGAAATAGCTATTTCCCTGTTTATAAAAAATGACGATTAAAGGATCATGAATCTTTAATGTCGAAAAGGATTGACCAACGGTCATGTCTGCAGACCAACAATTATTACGGGTTTTAACCAGACGACATACATATATGTTGATTGTGGGTAATGTCATTGGAATTGGTGTATTCACTACTCCTGGCTACATTGCCCGTTTCGTCTCTGATCCGGTAATGATGATTTTTGTGTGGGTTGTTGGAGGCTTTTTAGCATTCTGTGGAGGCATTACCTATGCGGAGCTTTCCACTCGTTATCCTCTAGCGGGTGGAGATTTTCACTATCTTTCTCATGCCTTTCACCCTTTACTTGGATTTCTGTTTGGGTGGTCTACCTTGCTTGTCACTTACACCGGTTCTATTGCCGTTATCGCCATGGGATTCAGTCATTATTTTTTAAATTTTTTTGGTACGGAACTTAACCAGTTCGTTTTCTCTATTCCTTACATTGGACTTTCAATAAATAGTGCTAAAATCACTGCCATAGCTATCTGCTTCATTTTTAGCTATATGAATGTGCGAGGGACAAAAACCAGCGCTAGCTGGCAATATCTGTTAACTATCCTTAGCATTCTGGTCCTGTTGGTTTATATTTTCGTGGGATTTTCTTCTCCGCGTGGCAACTGGCACCACCTTATCACTTTCTCCCCGTCATTATGGTCGTTGGATACGTTAAAGAAAGCTGGTGTCGCATTGATTGGGGTATATTTTACCTATTCGGGTTGGACAGTTCTTGCTTACATTGCGGGAGAGATTAAGGATTATCAGCGAAATATACCTCGGGTAACCTGGTGGGGGGTGGGCACGGTGACGATACTCTATGTGGCGATGAATGTATTATATCTTTATGGTATCCCCCTCCATCAGATGGCTGATGTCATCGATGTAGGCTATCAGGTATTATTGGTTTTATGGGGCCAAAACATCACCTTTTTATTCACGTGCATGATTTTGATTGCGGCTCTGAGTACCTTAAATGCTACGGTCCTCTCCGGAGCGCGCATCACTTACGCCATGAGCCAGAAACAGCAATTCTTTTCGATGTTTGGTGTGCTTCATACATCTCATCGAACCCCTGCCAGAGCTATCTGGCTTCAATTTTTTTGGACGGTTCTATTGATTTGGTCAGGTACTTTTAATCAACTATTAACTTACACTGTTTTTATCATGGTTTGTTTTGGCTTTTTATCAGGCCTGAGCTTATTTCGTCTGCGAGCGATCGAAGGGGACCAAACGGACCATTATTGGACATGGGGATATCCGTTTACTCCCTTGCTTTATCTGGTAATGACGTTTTGGATAATGGCCAATACCCTCCTGGACCAGCCAAAGGAGACTTTATTAGGTGTGCTGATGGTTGGAATTGGTATACCATTTTATTTCTACTTTAGAAAAATGAGAAATAGGTATCAACTGAAAAGAAACGGTCCTGATAGTAAATAAAAAACCCGGCTTTTTACTCCATAGCCGGGTCTTCGTACCGAGATGGAATGAGGCACTTATTCAGCTTTTTTTACATTTTCTGCCTGGTATTTTCCATTTTTACCAAGCTTCAATTCATAGCTTACTTTCTGGCCTTCCTTTAGAGTTTTGAAACCTTCGTTCTCAATGGCCGTGTAATGTACAAAAACATCTTCACCACCATCATCCGGAACGATAAATCCCCATCCCTTACTTTCATTGAACCATTTTACGGTACCACTCGGCATATAAAACAACACCTCCACTAATAAAAATATCTTGTGTCCTCTCCATCAACCATTCCTGCGGATTTTTAATTAAATCGATTCGGATGGAGAGAAAATATCCGCAAGCTGAAAAAATTTAATGATTAAGAGTATTTTTGTCAAGATTTATATCAGGAAATTTTATTTTGATTAATTATAACCTGAAGCAATAAAAACTTTTGGTAAAATTTGAATGCAAGTCTCAATAGTTAAAAAAAAAAAATTTATTCATTAGAAAAAGTTGAAGATCGTTACATCATTATAAAAATAAAAGGAAAGGATGCGGTTAAATTCTGCGAGGTATTTTTATATTTTCGGGATTTATCCATTTAGTTATTGACTGAAATTTTGCCAGCAAAAATCGTCAAAAACTTATTTCATTTATTTACTTTATGTGATCAGTCGCTACCTATTCCCTTTACTGCCAATAGTTTCATTTCAGTCATTTCTTCCATGGCAAAGCGAATTCCCTCCCGTCCCATCCCGCTGTCTTTTATTCCACCATAAGGCATGGGATCGATTCTGAAAGTAGGATAGTCGTTGATAATGACTCCTCCAACTTCGATCTCCTGATATGCTTTCTGAATTTTTTGGAAATCGTTGGTGAAAACTCCTGCCTGTAATCCATAATGGGAATTATTGACCATCTTAATCGCATCCGCAAATTTTTTATAGGATTCGATGCAAACCACTGGTGCAAAAATTTCTTCACATACGACCTTCATATCAGGGGTTGTATTAGAAAGTATGGTTGGTTGAAGAATATTTTTAGTCAATTTACCTCCGTATACGAGTTTTGCTCCACCTTTCAGAGCATCCTCTATCCAATTTTGCGCCCGTCGAGCAGAAGCTGAATCGATCATCGGACCTACCACCGTGTGAGGATCAGCAGGTGAACCTATAACAGCCTGCTTTATTGTTTCGTCGACAAATTTTTCCAGGAATGATTCAAATATTTTTTCCTGAACATAAATTCTCTGAATCGCAATACAGATTTGACCGCTATAGGCAAAAGATCCGATCACCAGTCGCGGAATGATCTCTTCAATGGCTGTATCGGCTTCCACGATAACAGCGGCATTGCCTCCTAATTCCAGGTTAACATGCTTTTTGCCTGCTAGAGAACGCAAATACCAGCCGACCTGGGCACTGCCGGTGAAAGATAGCATTTTAATGCGACCATCTTTCACCAAGTTCTCAGCCACTTTTCCGCTGGTTGGAATAATATTGACCATACCGGCCGGAGTCGGGATAGATTTAATGATATCGGCCAGCAAAATGGCGGTAAGAGGAGTAGCAGAAGCTGGTTTTAGTATGATTGAGTTTCCAGATGCTATCGCCGGCGCTATTTTATGCGCCACTAAATTTAGGGGAAAATTGAATGGAGAAATTCCCAGAATCACCCCTCGTGGAAATTTTCGGATAATCCCAAAGTACCCTTTGGTTTGCGGTACCATATCCAGAGGAAAAAACTCACCTCCCATGCGCCGGGCTTCTTCGGCTGCCCATTGAAAAGTGAGTTGGGCTCGTTCCACTTCTACTCGAGCGAATTGAACAGGTTTTCCACTTTCACTGACAATAGTATCCGTCAGTTCCTTCGACCGTTTCCTGATGCTTTCGGCAATTTTCATTAAGAGGTCATAACGCTCATATCCAGATAATCTCCGAGAGATCTGGAATCCCTGCAGAGCGCTTTCCACGGCCATATCCAGAAAATCGCCATCCGCCAGATAGACCTTGGCGATGGTAGCCCCATTGTAGGGATTATTCACCTTGATATTTTTATAGGTTTTTATCCATTCATTATGAATTAAAGGATAAAAGGTGGGAATAGCCATTTTTCTCCTTTTCGCAATAAGATTTCAATCTAATGTTAATATTTTATTTCAACCTTTGCAAGTAGTTGAATAATCAGTCTGCTTCACAATGAAACAAGAAAAATTTATATTCGTAACTTGCTCAAAAGCGATATTCGATTTAAAATGTATTTTCATTTGGGAAAGGATAAAATGACAGAAAATTTAGCCGTGGATAAAATTAGTAAGTCCTTTGATGATTTTCGGGCGGTTGACCAGATATCCTTTGGTATTCATGACAATGATTTGTTTGGACTTCTGGGTCCTAACGGGGCCGGAAAAACTACCACCATGCGGATGATCATGAATATTATTGCTCCTGACAGCGGTGAAATTAGGATTTTTGGAAAACTCTTTCAATCGGAAATGAAAAATCGGATAGGCTATTTACCGGAAGAACGTGGCTTGTATTCTAAGATGAAGCTGGTAAATCATTTGCAATTTCTGGGGGAGATGAAAGGGATGTCCTCAAGCGCTGCCAGGAAGATTGCCTACCAATGGCTGGAGAGATTCGATTTGTCCACCTGGGCTACTCGGCGAATTCAGGAGCTGAGCAAAGGCATGCAGCAGAAAGTGCAGTTCATCGGAACCATTTTGCACTCACCCGATTTGATTATAATGGATGAACCGTTCTCTGGCCTGGATCCTATCAATACCAAATTTTTAAAAGATGTTCTGCTGGACCTGAAAAAGCAGGGGAAAACCATTGTACTATCCACTCACTTAATGGATCAAGCCGAAAAGTTATGTGATTCAATTTGTCTGATGAATAAAGGCAAAGTGGTTGTGCAGGGTAAACTGTCAGAAATAAAGAAGAAATATCATCACCATTCCATTTTGCTGGAATATTCCGGTAAGGCCGATTTTATAAAGACTCTCCCCTATGTACAGCGCGTGAACGATTATGGGAATTATATGGAAATTCGCTTACGGCAGGACACGCAGGCGGATTTATTATTCAGACAGATTGCGGCCTCTGACCTGCATGTGAAGCGTTTCGAAATGGCCGATACATCTTTAAATGAAATATTCATTGACTTGCTGGGGAATTGAAACATGAGAAAAATTTTCATCATTCTGAAGCGGGAATTTTTGACAAAAGTTTTTACCAAAGGATTTCTTATTGCGACCATTCTGGGTCCGGTTTTCATGATCGGCATCATGCTCGCCCCCGCTTATTTCATGACTTTGGCTTCAGAAAAATCCTACAAAATTGGAGTCGTTGAACAAAGCAGCTTTTTTACCGAAAAATTACAGGAAATGTATTCTGATACGCTTTCCAGCGGAGAACAGCGCCTGATATTTTTTTATATATCACCTCAAAATTATCAGGAAACGCTGGAGAGCTTTAAAGGAAAAATCGAACAAGGAGAAATTCATGCTTTGTTAATAATTCCAGAAAGTGTGTTGGACAGTGCCAGGGTAACCTTTATAGCGAAAATGGTCAGCAATATTGATCTCATTCAACAATTAAGATCCGGCCTGTCTACCATCATTAATAACAAACGCCTGCAACAAGCCGGATTCGATCCGACTCAAATTAAAAATTTAATGAGTCCGGTTGATATTCAAACCATCAAGCTCCAGAAAGGAGAAGAGAAAGAAAGAGGATTTGACCAGGAATTCATAACTGCTTTGATTTTTCTAATGATACTCTACATGACTATCATTCTGTATGGAAGTTCGGTCATGCGCAGCGTGATTGAAGAAAAATCCTCCCGTATTATCGAAATTTTGCTCTCCTCTCTGAATTCCTTTCAACTGATGATGGGGAAATTGATCGGGGTAGGGGTGGTGGGATTGTTCCAGTATTTGATCTGGACTGGAATGGCCGCTATGGTCTTTTTTTTCGTAACCAGCTCTGCACCTGCGATGACTGATTTGATAAAAGTATCACCGGATATCTTTATTTATTTTATTATTTTTTTCATCATTGGATTTTTTACTTTTTCCACTTTGTATGCGGCGGTGGGAGCAATGTGTACCGATATGCAGGATGCCCAGACTCTATCGACTCCGGTCACAGTGCTGGTTGTAATTCCATTTATCATCAGTTTTATGGTGATGAGAGATCCCACCACTGATGTGGCACGAGTTCTTTCCTTGGTTCCCTTTTTTACCCCTCTAATTATGTTCTTACGAATTTTGTTAATTGATACCCCCCGCTGGGAGATTCTGCTCTCAATAATCATCAACCTGCTCACGATTGTACTGATCACCTGGGTAGCCAGCAGGATCTATCGCACCGGCATTTTGATGTATGGAAAACGTCCCACTCTGCCTGAGATCATCCGTTGGATCCGTACCACCTGATGATCGGATTTCAAGGTATTTATAGAATTTTTTTTATGCCCGGGTGGCACCGACTGCTGCTGGTGATCATCGCCATCTGTCATGCTCTCCATTTCAAAATTAGAAATATTGGGCAGGTTTTGAAAGTGATGAAAATAGTTTGTGATAATAATATTTTTTTACTATTGAAAAAGAAATTTATAAGCCATAACTTTAAAATCGATTTTATTGATGGTGTTTTAACTGGTCAAGCTGAATCAATGTTTATAACTTAAATTTTTTGAATAAGATATATTGGAAAAGGAGAATAATCATGCAGCGTAAGAAAGTGACAATCGATGGAAACGAAGCGGCTGCGTATGTTGCTCACAAAATTAATGAAGTCATTGCCATTTATCCCATTACCCCATCTTCTAATATGGGAGAATGGGCGGATGAATGGTCTGCCAGAGGTGAAAAAAACATTTGGGGTACTGTTCCGACTGTTATTGAAATGCAGAGTGAAGGAGGTGCCGCCGGAGCGGTTCATGGAGCTTTACAAAGCGGGTCATTAGTGACCACCTTTACCGCTTCCCAGGGCTTGTTATTAATGATACCGAATATGTTTAAGATTGCCGGTGAGTTAACGCCTACCGTTTTCCATGTTTCAGCCCGTACTGTGGCTTCGCATGCACTTTCTATTTTTGGTGATCATAGTGATGTCATGGCTGTGCGCTCTACCGGCTTCGGGTTGGTGGCTTCCGGGTCAGTTCAGGAAATTATGGATTTTGCCCTTATTACCCAGGCAGCCGCTCTGGAAGCCCGTGTACCCTTCGTGCATTTCTTTGATGGATTTCGCTCCTCGCATGAAATCCAGAAGATTGAGCAGTTAACCCTTGATGATATGAGAGCTATGATTGATGATGATCTGGTATTGGCCCATCGGAAACGGGCTCTTTCGCCGGAAAACCCATTTATTCGTGGCACGGCTCAAAATCCCGATGTCTTTTTTCAGGGTCGTGAAACCATCAATCCGTTTTATCAGGCCTGTCCGGATATTGTTCAAAAGCAGATGGATAAATTTGCTAAAATTGTGGGTCGGCAATATCACTTATTTGATTATGTTGGCCATCCACAAGCTGAAAAAATTATCATCTTGATGGGTTCCGGTGCAGAAGCAGCTCATGAAACAGTGGATTATTTAGTCGCGAAAGGTCAGAAGGTCGGTGTCGTTAAAGTGCGCTTATTCCGGCCCTTTTCGGTAAAGGCCTTTATAAAAACCCTGCCACCAACTGTGCAAACTATAGCGGTATTAGATCGCACGAAAGAACCAGGAAGTGCTGGTGAACCCTTATATATCGATGTTATTACCGCCCTCAATGAAGCTTTTAGTGGTGGATTCTCACCTTTCAAAACTATGCCACGGGTTGTGGGTGGACGTTACGGACTGTCCTCAAAAGAATTCACACCAGCCATGATTAAAGGAGTTTTTGATGAGTTGGGTAAAAAGAATCCTAAAAATCATTTCACGGTGGGAATTGTGGATGATGTGACAGGAAACAGCATCGAATATGATCCGAATTTCTCTACGGAAGGTGAAGATGTGATTTGTGGGATGTTCTATGGCTTAGGAGCTGACGGAACCATCGGCGCCAATAAAAATTCCATAAAAATTATTGGAGAGGAAACAGATTATTACGCACAGGGATATTTTGTTCTGGACTCTAAAAAAGCCGGTACGGTAACCACTTCCCATTTGCGGTTTGGCAAAAAGCCAATTCGCTCCACCTATCTCATTTCTCAAGCGAATTTTTTGGCCTGCCATCAATTTGTTTTCTTGGAAAAATATGATATGCTTCGTTTCGCCAAACCAGGTGGAATTTTCTTGTTAAATGCTCCTTTTAGTGCCGACGAAGTATGGGATAAAATGCCTCGTAAGGTGCAACAGGATATTATAGATAAGAAATTAAAGTTTTATGTGATTAACGCCTATGAAGTGGCCAAGGAAACCGGGATGGGTTCACGAATAAACACCATCATGCAAGTGTGCTTTTTTGCCATCTCTGGAGTACTTCCAAAAGATGAAGCCATAAAAGCTATTAAAGATTCTATACGTAAAACCTACGGGAAAAAAGGCGAGGATGTCGTTAAAAAGAATTTCGAAGCGGTCGATAAAACCCTCGATAACCTGCATGAAGTGAAAGTACCTGCCAAAGCGACCAGCAAAATTGAAATTCCACCAGTGGTACCTGACCATGCGCCGGATTTTGTAAAAAAGGTTACAGCTACCATCATCAAAGGCCATGGTGATGAGCTTCCGGTAAGCGCTTTCCCCAATGATGGAACTTTTCCCTCTGGAACCACGAAATGGGAAAAACGAAATATTGCTCTGGAGATCCCGGTGTGGGATGAAAAGATTTGTATTCAATGCAACAAATGCATTATGGTTTGCCCCCATTCAGTGATCAGGGCAAAGATATATGATAAAAAATATTTGAAGGATGCTCCGCCAACATTCAAGTCTACCCCCGCCCGCGGCAAGGAATGGCCGGAAAATGCGGTGTATACCCTGCAAGTTGCTCCCGAAGACTGTACAGGTTGTGAACTCTGTGTGGAAGTCTGTCCTGTGAAAAATAAAGAGCAGGTCAAATTGAAAGCGATCAATATGCAGCCGCAGATTCCGCTGCGAGTGTCCGAGCGAGCGAATTGGGAATTCTTCCTGAATCTCCCTGAGATGGATCGCACCCAGATTAAAGTGGATACCGTAAAAGGATCGCAGTTTCTGGAACCGTTGTTCGAATTTTCAGGTGCCTGTGGTGGCTGCGGTGAAACTCCTTATATTAAATTAGCCACTCAGTTGTTTGGTGACCGAATGATTATTGCGAATGCGACCGGTTGTTCGTCTATTTATGGAGGTAATCTACCTACTACTCCCTATACCTTTAATAAGGATAACCGTGGGCCAGCCTGGTCGAATTCCCTCTTCGAAGATAATGCTGAGTTTGGTCTTGGTTTCCGCTTAACCATCGATAAACAAACCGAATTTGCGAAAGAATTACTGCAGAGATTGAACGGTTCGCTGGGTGATCAGCTTGTTCAGGGCATTCTTACCGCTGACCAATCAAACGAATCAGGCATACAGGCTCAACGGGAACGAGTGAAGATTTTAAAGGAAAAACTGTCAACAATAAAATCTCCGGATGCTAAACGCCTATTGGGTGTAGCTGATTTTCTGGTTAAAAAGAGTGTGTGGATAATCGGTGGCGATGGGTGGGCTTATGACATTGGTTATGGAGGTCTGGATCACGTCATAGCCTCTGGTAAAAATGTGAATATTCTGGTGCTGGATACGGAAGTTTATTCCAATACTGGTGGTCAAATGTCCAAGGCCACTCCTCTGGGTGGCGTCGCGAAATTTTCAGCGGCGGGAAAATCGATGCCTAAAAAAGATATGGCGTTACAAGCCATTAGTTATGGTTATGTGTATGTTGCCCGGGTCGCGATGGGCGCCAGCGATGTGCAAACAGTCAAAGCCTTCATCGAGGCTGAACAATACGATGGGCCTTCACTGATCATTGCTTATTGTCATTGTATCGCTCATGGAATCAATATGAAGTATGGTCTGAATCAACAGAAGCTGGCCGTAGATTCAGGATATTGGCCGTTAATCCGCTTTAATCCAGCTGCCGCCAAAAATGGCGAAAATCCATTCCGGATTGATTCCAAACCACCCAGCATTCCCTTAGAGGATTACATTTATAATGAGACCCGCTTCAAGATGCTCACCAAGAGTATGCCAGAACGGGCCAAACAGCTCTTAGCCTTAGCCCAAAAAGAGGTGAAAGAACGCTGGCACCTCTATGAAGAGATGGCTAAAGTATATGAGAGAAATGTAGCAGCAAAATAATTTAGGTAAGGACAGGGAATATTTTTACCTGTCCTTCCAATTGAGATATTTATTTTTATCAAGAGAATAAAGCAAGGAGAGTATTATGGACTTATCAACCACCTACCTGGGATTAAAACTGCGAAATCCATTGGTGCTGTCGGCATCTCCCATTTCCGCTGAAGTGGACAAGGTGAAAAAAGCTGAAGATCTGGGTGCAGCGGCGGTAGTAATGTATTCATTGTTTGAGGAACAGATTAATCATGAAATAAATGAAATTGACCACTTTCTGACCAGCAGTGAGGCCAGTTCAGCTGAGGCGCTGAGTTATTTTCCGGAACCGGCCGAATTCAAGAATCTTCATGCCGAAGAATACCTCGAACTCATTACCCGTTTGAAAAAGAGCGTTAAAATTCCCATTATTGGCAGTTTGAATGGTGTCTCGGCAGGTGGCTGGATGAATTATGCCAAAAAAATAGAACAGGCCGGTGCCGATGCCCTGGAGTTAAATATTTATTACATCGCCACCGATATGGAAATGACCTCAACGAAGGTAGAAGAGCTCTACATCGAAAATGTAAAAACAGTCAAGAAAGCCGTAAAAATTCCAGTGGCAATTAAACTGTCACCTTATTTCTCCGCTTTCGCTAATATGGCCAAAAAATTAGATAAAGCAGGAGCCGATGGTTTAGTATTGTTCAATCGTTTTTACCAGCCTGATATTGATCTGAAAACCCTGGAGGTAGTCCCCAATTTACAACTGAGTACTCCCCATGAGATGCGCCTACCCTTACGCTGGATTGCTGTCCTTTATGGACAGATCAAAGCCAGTTTGGCCGCTACTACTGGAATTCATACCGCCGAAGATGTAATTAAAATGATAATGGTAGGTGCCGATGTCACCATGCTGACCTCAGTCTTACTGAAACACGGATTAACAAAAATTAGCGAAATAGTAGCGGGTATCAAGAAATGGATGGAAGAAAATGAATATGAATCCGTTAAGCAGATGAAAGGGAGTATGAGTTATAAATCGATCGCAGAACCGGCCGCTTATGAAAGAGCAAATTATATTAAGACTCTGCAAAGCTTTAAATAAAAGCTTGATTCCATCAAGCGGTTTTTCACCCTCAGATTTACTCTGAGGGTTTTTTATATCCTGACTGATAAATGAAATGATTTAAAAATTGATTATCTGACATCTATCGAATACCTGAATTGGTTTTTGCAAACTGAAAAATATCTTGTAAATTAGTCTCCATGAAAAATCCACTCTGGACTAAAGTCAGCTGGGCTCTATACGATTGGGCAAATTCGGCCTTTGCGACCACTGTCATGGCTGGTTTCTTTCCACTTTTTTTTAAATCGTACTGGGCCAATCCTGATCAACCTGCCCAGAGTACTTTTTATTTGGGATTGGCCAACTCACTGGCTTCCATCATCATTGCCGCGGTTGCTCCTTTCTTGGGCGCTATGGCCGATCAAGGTGGAACGAAAAAAAAGTTTTTATTGACCTTTACTTTTTTAGGAATTGTCATGACCGGTGGATTGCGCTTGCTGGAGCAGGGATTGTGGCAAATGGCAATTTTATTTTTTCTACTGGCCAATATCGGTTGGTCCGGCGCCAACATTTTTTATGATGCACTTTTACCGGATGTGGCTTCTAAAAAAGATACGGATTTTGTTTCTTCCCTGGGGTATGCTCTGGGCTATATCGGTGGTGGACTCCTGTTTTTACTCAATGTGGTAATGTACCTTAAGTTTCAGACCTTTGGCTTCTCTGATGCCGCTTCAAGTATTAAATTTTCTTTTTTATCCGTCGCTCTCTGGTGGGCAGTTTTTTCCATTCCACTATGGATTTATGTCAAAGAACCAAAATCCAGCCATAAACTCGGTTTTTATGTGATGATTCAGCGCGGCTGGAGCCAACTCAAACATACTCTGAAAGACTTAGGACATTACCGAATTGTGATGCTGTTTTTATTAGCTTACTGGTTATATATTGATGGGGTGGATACCATTGTGAGAATGGCAGTTGATTATGGTAAATCATTACATTTCTCGGATTCCACTTTAATAAGTGCTTTGCTGCTGGTGCAATTTGTGGCTTTCCCAGCGGCGTTAGCATATAGCTGGGTGGCGTCTAAATTGGGAACCAAAAATGCAGTGCTAACCGGGATTATCGGTTATATCTTTATTACTTTTTTTGGGTATTTTATGAAATTGGAATGGCACTTTTTTTTCCTGGCAGTTCTGGTGGGCATTTTTCAGGGAGGAATTCAAGCCCTCAGCCGTAGTTTATACAGTCGAATCATTCCCATCGACAAATCAGCGGAATTTTTTGGATTTTACAATATGCTGGGAAAGTTTGCGGCGGTCCTCGGTCCCTTTTTAATGGGTTTGGTAACTGTCTTGAGTGGAAATGCCCGCCTGGGAATTCTTTCTATTCTATTATTATTTATCTCAGGGGGCATCGTTCTCTGGAAAGTCGATATTAAAAAAGGAGAACAACTGGTTGAACAATCTTTAACTTTTACTCAAACAGAAGAATAGGATTATTAGCGAAAGAAAAAAACTCAAATTCCAACAGTCGCAAAAATCCCTCATAAAAAATAAAAATGAGTCACCGAATTCAGATAATATTGTGGATGGTATTTGCCCTCCTTTTACCGGTCAGTCTAAGAACTGAAATGGTAGAAATTCGTCATGAAAATTTTGTAATTATGTATGATGCCAATGATGAACGTTCTGCTAAATTCCTCTGGAAAACTTTACAAAAAGTTAATCCTTCTCTACAGGAATTTTTTCATCTGAAATTACAGCAACGGATAGTCATTTACTGGCCGGCTCGTCAAATGGATTTCCAAAACATAATTCCAACTCATTTACCCGATTGGGTGCAGGGTCTCTATCTTCCACAGCAAAAGAAAATTGTTCTGCGCAGGACGGTTGGAATGAATCAATCGGATGATTTGTCCCAGGTATTGACCCATGAACTATCCCACCTCTATCTGCATCAACTGTTGGGTGATATCCCCATTCCTACCTGGTTTAATGAAGGATTGGCTGAGTACCTTAGTGGAAAGAAAATAAACATTTCAGAAGGAGTGATTTTAGCGAATGCCATTTTTTCTGGACGGTGGATTGAATTGGAAGTGATTGACAGTTTGTACTCTTTTTCTCACCCTCACGCTCAACTGGCTTATATTGAAAGTTATACTGCGGTGCGGTTTTTAGAAAAGTACATTCAAATAAAGGGATTGAATTGGACTAATTTTTTTGATATAATTCGTGCGTTTGGATTTGAGAAAGCACTCACCGAAGTGAGCGGAATGGATGGAATCGATTTTGAGATTAAGTGGTATAGGGATCTGAAAGAAAAATATCAATGGTTTATAATTTTTAATTGGGAGAATATTATCTGGATAACGTTAGTGCTGATATTAATCGGCGCCATGTACGCGGTACGGTATCGGAATCGTAAAATTCTGTTGGAATGGGATAAAGAAGAAATGATGGAAGAAGAGCCTCAAAACGTATACCATTTATCAGATAAAAATTAAGTGATAACAGAAAGGATGGTAAAATGTACGTTCCGACAAAAATGTTCTTTACAAAGGGAGTGGGTAAGCACAAAGAAAAACTTACCAGTTTTGAAATGGCCTTACGGAATGCCCGAATTGCTGCTTTTAATTTAGTAAGTGTTTCTTCTATATTTCCTCCCGGTTGTAAAATGATTTCGCGAGAAGTTGGATTGAAACAAATTTTACCGGGAGAAATTACATTCGTCGTCATGAGTAAAAATAGTACCAATGAACCGAACCGTTTAATCGCCGCAACAGTGGGTGTAGCCATTCCTGCCGATAAAGATGCGTATGGATACCTTTCTGAACATCACAGCTTTGGGGAAACCGAGAATAAAGCCGGAGATTATGCGGAAGATCTGGCTGCCACCATGCTGGCTACCGTATTAGGAGTAGATTTTGATCCGGATAGCAGTTGGGATGCCCGCAAAGAAATCTGGAAAATCAGCGGCAAAATCGTGCGTACCCGTAATATCACCCAATCGGCGATTGGAGATAAAAACGGATTGTGGACCACGGTGGTAGCCGCGGCAGTGCTGCTCCCTTGATCTATCGATCTTTTTTGTTTACGTGACGTTAAAATGCTGACAGTTGCAGTGAATAAAAATTTTTTATGAAAATAGTGATGAATCAAATTGAGAGAAGTTATTTTTCACATAATGACTATTTTTTATAACTGTTAAGGAGAATTTTATAATGGTACACCGTCATAAGACACCCTTCTATGTTTTTCTGTTGACCGTTATTTTTGGATTAATCGGATTAATTCTCAATCAAAATTTATTTGCGGATTACGAAGAGCTTTCCAAACAACAGATTGATAAAATTCTGCGGGTTATGCAACTGGTGAAGTATTATTATGTCGAGGATGTGGAATGGAATAAGGCGGTGGAAGGTGCCATTACCGGTATGCTATCCGAATTGGACCCGCATAGTGTGTATATCGAACCGCAAAAAGTAGAAAAAAACAAAGAAGATCTTAGCGGAAAATATGAAGGGATTGGAATTGAATTTGATGTGATCAATGGATACATCACAGTGATTTCACCCATTGCTGGTTCGCCGGCGGACCTGTTGGGTTTGCGATCAGGAGATCGAATAATAAAAATCGATGGCCAATCTGCTATTGGTATCAGTCGAGAGGATGTTCCTAAAAAACTGAAAGGTCCAAAAGGAACAAAAGTGGTAGTGACCATCCTGCGCGAGGACGTGGAAGAACCGTTTGATTTAACCATCATTCGGGATGTTATTCCCATCTTTACCGTCACTACGAAATTCATGGCTGATGATAGTACCGGGTATATCTGGGTTAATCGTTTCGCCAATACTACCAGTCAGGAAGTGGAACAGGCCATTGTGGATTTAAAAAAGGAGGGGCTGAAGCGATTGATTCTTGATTTGCGTGGTAATCCGGGTGGCTATTTGCATGAGGCAGTGAAATTAGCCGGGAAATTTATTGAAGGGCATCAATTGATTGTTGAGACCCGAGGGAAAAATGAGCGTGTTGAGGAAAAATTTTTCTCAGACCAATGGAATGAATCAGGAAAGGCTTATGATTTTCCGCTGGTGGTGATGATCGATAGAGGATCCGCTTCGGCTTCAGAAATTGTTGCGGGGGCCATTCAAGATTATGATCGAGGTCTGATCTTGGGTACCAACAGTTTTGGGAAAGGGTTGGTACAGAAAGAATTTCCGTTAAGTGATGGCTCGGCAGTGCGAGTAACGACTGCCCGATATTATACGCCCAGCGGACGGCTTATCCAGAGACATTACAAAGGCAAACGACCGGATGAATATTATTCAGAAGTGATGGTGGCGGATACCATTTTAGCCAATGAAGATACCCTGAAAAACCGTCCGCAATTTTATACCAGAGCCGGACGAATAGTTTATGGCGGTGGAGGAATTCGACCAGATATCATTGTCCCTTATGAGAGCTATAGCAAGTCTCCCAAACTGACCAATAAAATGCTCAATAAAAGAGTATTCTTTGAATTCGGCAATCATTATGCCAGCGAACATCCTGAATTAAAGACCACCAGAAAAAAATTTCTGAAAGAATTCCAGGTCAATGAAAAAATGTTAGCTGAGTTTAAAAATTTTTGTCAAAAGAATGAAATTGAAATAGATGAACAGGATTTCAATCGTGATCAACAATACATTTCGGCGCGCCTGAAAAGTGAATTAGCTCGTGCCCTATGGGACAGAGATGCTTTTTATTATGTTTTGCTTTATTCTGACAATCAGTTTTTAAAAGCCTTGCAGTCATTCGGCGAAGCGAGTCGCATCGCCATGATGAGTAAAAATTAACTATAGTAAATTATTAAAAAGATATTGACTTTAAAGAAGCGAATATGTAAAATCTTTTACTTTTTAAGTCAAATAACCTATACGAACAAGCGGAGGTCTTACAACTATGGTAAAGTATTATATTGATGGCGGAATTTTTATGCACCCTATTCTATTTTTCTTCATTCTGGGTCTGGCAATTGGGATTGCAAAATTATGGACGTTATGGCGAGCAGGGATAAATACCCGGCAATTTATTGAAAAAATTCGAACCGCTTTGAAAGAAGGTGGAACAGAGAAAGCTTTAGAAATTTGTGAGAGCACGCGTGGACCGGTGGCTTCGATCTTCCATGCAGGATTGATGCGCGCCAAAGAGGGAATTGAGTATGTGGAGAAATCGATATCGAATGCTGGTTCCATCGAGATGTCATTTTTGGAGAAAGGTATGGTCTGGCTGGGTTTCATCATCGTGGTGGCACCCATGTTAGGTTTTACCGGAACTGTGTGGGGAATGATTGTCGCTTTTGACGCTATTAAAACCGCCAATGATATTTCTCCCGCAGTAGTGGCTGGTGGAATTTCTCAAGCACTCTTAACGACGTTGTTTGGACTGATTGTAGCGATGACTATTCAGCTACTCTATAATTGGGCGACCGCTAAAATCGATAAACTTATTATCGACATGGAAGAAGCGTCGGTTCAATTGGTAGATACCTTGGTCGAAATGGAAAAATAAACACAAAGGTGTAGAAAATGGCATTTAGAAAAAGAGCACGTAGCGAACCAGAAATTCCCTCCGCTTCATTGCCGGATATTGTTTTCCAGTTGCTCATATTTTTTCTGGTTACCACTACCATTGATGTGGATAAGGGATTGGATTTAGTATTACCTCCCCCTGGCGATGTGCGAATTGAAATTCAGAAGAAAAATATTGCCAACATCCTCATTAATGATGCCAGCCAGATTCTTATTGATGAAGAAATTGTGCCGGTCGAAGAGGTGGATAATATCATTCGAGATAAACTCTTAGCCAATGATAAGTTGATCGTTTCAGTGAAAACGGCGCGATTAACAAAATATGATATTTACATCAAAGTGATTGATCAGTTGAAAAAAGCCGGGGCGACCCGTATATCCATCGCGGAACCAGAAGAAGTTTAAAGAGTAGCATAAATAGAATTAATTATAGTGGTCTTTCGATCATTAAATTCATGAGATGCCAATATGCCGATAAAAATTGAACGAAAAGCAAAAATGAAAATTGGGATTCCCACCGCTTCTATGCCCGATATCATTTTTCAATTACTCATCTTTTTCATGGTCAGTACCGTCTTGCGCGAATATCAAGGTTTGAAAGTACAATTACCAGAAGCTTCTAAGATTGAGAAACTGCCAACAAAGAGACATGTAACCACTATCTGGGTTGATCGTTTTAATAACACAGTGATTGATGATTATACGGTGAAAAAGATTAGTGATCTGCGAAATCTGGTCTATAATAAATTAGTAACCGACCCTCAACTCATCGTATCATTGCGAGTGGATAGAAGGGCTGATATGGGAATTGTCATCGATATTCAGCAAGAGCTTCGCAAAGCGAATGCCCTAAAAATAAATTATTCAGCCTTGCCTCAAGGAGGTTAATCATGGCTAAACATGTATTTATTTACAAAAATCCAGAGGTCGATTTAAAGCTGAAATATCGCAAAATTTTTGAAGCTTCTTTGCTGATTTCTCTGGCTATCTTAATCTTTATTTTCTATGCCTTTAAGCGGTTTGAGGTGGAATATAAACTCCAGAAAACCGTGGATGTGAAGATTGAAACAGTAGAAATTCCGCAAACCGAACAAATTAATCGTCCTCCACCTCCGGCTCGACCCACTATTCCGATTGCTTCGGAAGATGAGGATATTCCGGATGAATTAACTATTGACCAAACCGAAATTGATTTTAGTCGGCCGGTGGAAGAAGCTCCACCTCCACCTCCCGAAGAGGATGAGCCTATTGTCGAATTTTATGCTCTTTCTGAAAAACCGGAAGTTATTACCAAAGTGGAACCTATTTATCCCGATCTGGCCCGTAAAGCCGGTATCGAGGGTATGGTGGTCGTAAAAGTTCTGATCGGAACAAAAGGAGATGTGGAGAAGGTCGAAGTGGTTAAGTCCCATCCTATGCTGGATGATGCCGCAGTAGCTGCCGCAAAACAGTTTAAATTCAAACCGGGAAAACAAAGGGATCGTTTTGTAAAAGTGTGGATGACGATTCCTTTTACTTTCCGTTTGAAGAAATAAATGAAATGTATTGTTTGAATGGGAAGAAGCAGTGTTGCATCCAACACTGCTTTTTTTTTGAAATTCGGTTTTTTTAATTATCTATGCATTCCAGCTGTGAAAAAGATGCCGAGCAGAGGTTTATTTTTAAATGTTCACTGTTATTATCCCTCGGCTTTTTAGTGTTAATTTTCTATCTGTTTCCGCGTTTTTCGGAAAACAAAAAAATAAAAACTGAACCCCTGCAAATTCAGATTTATGTAAGCGATATTCCCCAGACTCACCATCCAGCGCGAAAACCACATTCTCCTCCGGCTCGACCTGCACCTTCTCTTTATGTCCCGGTGGAGGATCAGGATCTGCCCGAAGAAGTGAATCTGGAAGGATTTTATGAAAACCAGCCTGCCGAAAAATTCCTTGAAGGTATTTCACCTGAAATTCCAGCTAAATCCTGGCTTGAAGTTTACCCATCAACTTTAGGAGTCACTTGCAAAGGGTATATTCGTGTATTACTTTTAGTTAACGCCAGGGGACAGGTGGAGACCATGGAAATCTTAGAAAATACCACCATGGCTGATACCTGCCTCTCTCTGGTACGGCAGGCTGCTTTTAAAAGTCGCTGGATTCCTGCAGAAATGAAAGGCCAGCCTGTTAATAGTTGGGTGATTAAAGTATATAAATTCAATTTATCGAAATGAGATTTTATGATGATAGTTCTTTTTGAAGATTCTCAATTTTCCAACCTTCTGCCATTAACTTATTTCCGTCCGGTATGGGAATTGCGCTGTGGCATTCAACTGTTAGGTGAGAAAATCCAGAAACTGTTTCCAAAACAACCACTCCGTTATAGTGCACGCCAATATTTAATGGATTATTATCTTCCTCCTGCAGAATGTTTTCATCCATCTTCAATGCAGGAAGAAATCTTGTTTATCAATGGCAGAATCCTGGCCAATTCATCTCTGAAAGAAGATTTGAAAGAAATTCCGGTTAAAACTACTTTCATTAATGATGACAATGTCATCATTGCCTGGCGTGTTAAAAATCAAAACGTGGCTTCCTATTTTGAGCAAGGAGTGCTACTATCAGAAAGAGTACTCAACGATTTTCCATCCTCAAAAATATCCGTGGAATTCATTCAGTATCCCTGGGATTTAATCGATCGGAATGGTGACCAGATACATCAGGATGCGAGACAGTTAAAAAAATTGGGACAACACTTAGGCCGAATCGATAAGGGTTGTCATATCTTAAGTCCGAAAAATATCTATCTGGGAAAAGGATCGCGGGTTATGCCCGGAACAGTACTGGATGCCGAAAGTGGTCCCATCTGGATTGGACAAAATACCACCGTTTTGCCCAATGCCGTATTGCGTGGTCCTCTGGCCATTGGTAATGATAGTCTGATTAAAATTGGGGCGAAATTATATCAAAATACCAGCATTGGTCCGGTGTGCAAAATAGGGGGCGAGGTGGAAGGCAGTATTGTACAGGGATTTTCGAATAAACAACATGATGGTTTTTTAGGTCATGCCTATCTGGGAGCCTGGATCAATATCGGAGCCGATACCAATAATTCCGATCTGAAAAATAATTATGGCAAAATTTCTGTGTATTTAAATAACCGCACTATAGAGACTGGAAAAAGGTTCTTAGGTTTGATGATGGGGGATCATACCAAAACCGCCATAAATACCATGTTTAACACCGGCACGGTGGTGGGGGTAAATTGCAATATTTATGGTGAGGGTTTCCCTCCGAAATTTATTCCTTCTTTTTCCTGGGGAGGTAGTGGCGGAATGAGAGAATATCAGTTTGAAAAAGCTCTGGAAGTAGCCAGAGTCGTAATGGAGAGACGAAATGTTCCCTTTACTGAAAAATACCTGAAACTTTTCCAAGCTGTCAAACAATTAACCCTTAAAATTGAAAATCGAGCTAGAATCAATGAGTGAGAAAAAATATGCGATAGGAATTGATATTGGTGGTACTTCTATTAAACATGGACTTTGTTCAGACGATGGGGATCTTATTTGCTGGGATTCTGTCGATACTCAAGCGGATGCACCCAAAGAAAAGATTTTAGATAGTCTGGCTGAGATCCTGGAAATTAACTTAGGAATCGCTAAACAGAAAAAAATAGAGGTCAATGCAGCGGGAATCGGAACACCGGGCAGTGTGGACATCCAGCGTGGTTTTCTGATGGGAGCGACTCCCAATTTTGTGCACTGGAGAGATGTGCCGATTTCTGAATATTTAGAAAAAAGATCGAATGTGCCTGTTTTTGTGGACAACGATGCGAATCTGATGGCGTTTGGTGAATACATGTTTGGTGCCGGTAAGGATAAAAAAGATGTAATCTGTATTACTCTGGGTACGGGTATCGGTGGTGGAATTATAATTGATGGAGAATTATATAGAGGAAGTTATTTTTCGGGCGCTGAGCTGGGACATATGACCATCCATTATGCGGGTAGAAAATGTAATTGCGGAGGAATTGGTTGCTTTGAAAAATATGCATCAGCTTCTGCGTTGATTGAAGATTATAATTCCTTGAAGCCTCCCTCACCGTGCCGAAATACGAAACAAATCTTTAAGCTCTATTATAAAGGAGATCCTCTGGCCAAAAAGGCAGTCGACCAATATATCACTTATTTAGGAGCAGGTCTTTCCAGTATTATCAATATTTTTAATCCACAGATTGTAATCATCGGAGGAGGGGTAAGTGAAGCAGGTGAAGATTTTATCCAAAAAGTTAAAGAGACTACCCGTCACCGAACCATGTCTACTTCTTTTAATAAAGTAGAGATTGCTGCCGCACGACTGGGAAACCGAGCCGGCATGTTGGGTGCCGCTGCCTTTGCGCTTCGCATGCTTCAAAAATCAGGAAAGTAATGAATGACCCCGATTTTAAAACCTGGTGATGGTATCGGATTAATTGCTCCAGCCGGTTATGTGGAGCGGGCAGAGATTAAAGAAGGTTTAGACATTCTACGAGAGCAAGGCTTTCGGATAAAACTTGCTCGCCATCTGTTTGGTAAACATCGTTACTTTTCTGGAACGATTTCCGAACGTATAAAAGACATTCATCGTTTCGTGAATGACCCTCAAGTAAAAGCTCTATATGCCGTGCGAGGAGGATCAGGCAGCAGTCAGCTGCTTCCATATATCAAATATAAAAAGTGGAAAAATACAGGCAAAATACTGATTGGTTTTAGTGATATCACGGCCTTACAATGGGCGCTGTGGTATCGATCTGACACGGTTTCTTTTTCAGGGATGACCTTGACTTTTCAATTCAGAAAAGAAAATCCTTATCTGTCATTATTTTTGAAACATCTTCAGTCTCAGCGGAGAAGCATTACCGGGCATGATGTACGTCATGAAAACATCATCATTGCCCGAGGTGGTCACGCTGAGGGTTTCCTGATGGGTGGAACTTTATCTATCATGACCAGTTTGCTGGGCACTCCGTTTTTTCCCAAACTGCAACATGATATTATTTTATTTATCGAAGATGTCAACGAACCGCTTTATCGAATAGAAAGATCCATTGTACAGATGAAATTAGCTGGAATTTTTCAGAACCTCAAAGGAATTATTTTTGGGCGCTTTAAGCTGGATAATCACTTTATCGAGGTGTGGTCTGCTGTACGATATCACCTTCCGGAAAACATACCCGTCATACTGAATTTTCCTTATGGACATTTTCCTGAAGCTTGTGCCTTACCCCTGGGATGCTGGGCTAAATTACAAAGTGAGCCTTTTAAATTAAGTTGGTAGTTTTTTATGGCATAATTTTCCTGTATTCTAACAGGTTTTTTTATCGATATAGTCAATTTTCCTAATCTATTTAATAATTACAATTGACACTTCCCAAAGTTCATATTATATTTTTCGCTTAAATTAAGGAAAAACATTGGTGAAAAGATTTGCTGTATTTGCCTCAGGTCGGGGAAGTAATTTTATAAAAATTTATCAAAACATCCTGCGGGGGAAGATCCCGGCCCAAGTTGCATGCTTTCTGACTGATAATCCGCAAGCCGCCGCTCTTCAGTTTGCTCTTAAGCATCATATCCCAAATGCAGTTTTATCACCAAAAAATTTCAGTGATCCATATCGCTTTGGTCAGGAGATGTTGAGTTTTCTTCAACAGCATCAAAGTGAATGGATCGTCCTGGCAGGATATTTGAAGAAGATTCCTGATAATGTGGTAGCGATTTATAAAAATAAAATTGTCAATATCCATCCTGCTTTACTTCCAGCTTTTGGTGGAAAAGGCATGTATGGAATGCATGTTCATGAAGCCGTTTATGCCTCGGGAGCAAAGGTGAGTGGCGTTACTGTTCATCTGGTAAATGAGATCTATGATGCCGGACCCATTGTCATGCAAAAAGCTGTTGATATTGAAGATTGTCAGAATCCGTCGCAGATTGCGGCAAAAGTCCTGAAAGTTGAACACCGATTATATTCTCAAGCACTGATAAAATTATTTACTCGTTCCTATTCCATTCAGGGGAATCGGGTAGTATTCAATGAAGAAAACTGAGAGCTTTTCCTGCTTTTACAGACACAGGTAGTAAGAAAAAGATGGCAGACAGTATTCGCATAAAACGAGCACTTCTGAGTTGCTGGGATAAGACGGGTTTAGCTGAATTAGCGCACCATCTGGTTCAGCAAGAAGTAGAAATAATTTCCAGTGGTGGGACGGCCAAGTTTTTATCTGAAAAAGGAATTAACGTAACCAGGATTGAAGAGGTGACTGGCTTTAAAGAAATTTTAGATGGTCGGGTAAAAACCCTTCATCCGTTTATTCATGCCGCCATTTTAGCCCGAAGAACAAAAGATCATTTGCAGCAATTAAAAGCAAACGGGATTAAGCCTATTGATTTGGTAGTTGTTAATTTATATCCTTTTCAGGACTATCTGGATAAAGAGAAACCGGTGCTGGAAATGATCGAACTAATCGACATTGGGGGACCGGCTATGTTGCGGGCGGCCGCCAAAAATTATATTCATGTGGTTGTCCTTCATCATCCGGATCAGTATCACTCGTTTTTAGACACCTGGGAGCAAAATCATTACTCTATTCCTGTTGAATTCAGTTTGCGTCTGGCGGCCGATGCATTTTTTCATACTTCTTCTTATGATGCTCAGATCAATCAATTTTTTGACGCACTGTGCAGTCAGGAAAAATTGCCCTCTCGATTTTCTCTGCATTATCGAAAACAACACGATTTAAGATATGGTGAAAATCCTCATCAAGCAGCTGCAATTTATGTATCCCCATCACAGTTTCAGAAGAATTTGCCGATAATAGATCAGTTGTGGGGAAAGGAGATGTCGTATAATAATTTTGTGGATGTAACGGCAGCGGCCAGGGTTGTAAGTGAATTTTCTGAACCAGCAGTCACGATAGTGAAGCACACGAATCCATGTGGAGCCGCGATTGATGCCAGGCTGGTGAATGCTTTTGATAAAGCGCTAGCCGGAGATCCGGTTTCAGCTTTTGGGGGAATTGTGGCCGCTAACAGAGAAATCGATCAAGAAGTGGCCGAGCATTTTGGACATACTTTTTTTGAATGTATAATTGCTCCTGATTTTTCTACAGACGCTTTGAATATTTTAAAGAGTAAAAAAAATGTGCGGATTTTAAAATCCAGTCAACTTTTTTCCGAAAATGTAAAATATGAGTTTCATCATCTTCCGATGGGTATGTTAGTGCAGGAACCTGATCGGATCTCTTTTGAAGAAGACCGTCTGCAATCTGTTGGATTTCGTGATCCTACACCGGAGGAGAGACGAGATTTATTTTTTGCCTGGAAAATAGTAAAACATGTAAAATCGAATGCCATTGTATTTGCGAAAGATCTTCAAATTTTGGGAGTGGGGGCAGGGCAAATGTCACGGGTGGACTCGGTAAAAATTGCCTGTCGTAAAGCTCAGGAAAATAGTCACAATTTGCAGGGAGCAGTGATGGCTTCCGATGCTTTCTTTCCATTCCCGGATGGGATCGTGGAGGCGGCAAAGGCCGGAATTACGGCTGTTATTCAGCCAGGTGGTTCCGTGCGCGATAAGGAAGTAATTGAAGCAGCCCGACAACACCAAATGTCTATGTTATTCACTGGAATTCGTCATTTTAAGCACTAACCGGTTAAAAAAGAGGATAGTTTATGCCATTTGGAATTTTAAGCTTTTTATCCAACGATATCGGTATTGATCTTGGAACTGCCAATACCCTTATCTTCGTGAAAAATCGAGGAATTGTGGTTAACGAACCGTCGATTGTTGCGATAGAAGAAAATAGCGGCAAAGTCGTAGCGGTGGGTAAAGAAGCCCGGGAAATGTTCGGGAGAACTCATCAGGAAATCATCACTATTCGACCGCTGAAGGATGGGGTGATTGCGGATTTCGAAGCCACCGAAATAATGATCAGGGAGCTCATAAAGAAAGCGAAAGTAAACCGTATTTCCATTGGGAAAATTTTAGTAAGTGTTCCTTCTGGAATTACCGAAGTGGAGAAACGAGCGGTGCGTGATAGTGCAGAAAGGGCCGGAGCACGGGAGGTGTATCTGGTTCCTGAAGCGATGGCGGCTGCAGTGGGTATCGGTCTGGATATCGAAAAACCGGTTGGTAATATGATTGTAAATATTGGTGGCGGTACCTGTGAGATCGCCATTATTTCCCTCGGTGGAGTTGTTCTACACACCTCCATCCGAATTGCCGGTGATGAAATGAATGAAGCCATCGTTCAGTATTTTAAGAAAAATTATAATCTGCTGGTGGGTGAAAAAACCGCGGAAGTATTGAAATGTGAAGTGGGTTCGGTAATGCCTCTGGAGGAGGAGATCACCACCCAGGTAAAAGGCCGCGATCTGATCGATGGTATTCCCAAAACTGTTGAAGTCAATTCGGCGGAAATACGCGAGGCGTTAATGGATCCGGTGAATACTATAGTTGAATCCATTCGGTTAACTCTGGAACGGACACCGCCAGAATTAGCTTCAGATATTCTCGATCACGGAATTATTCTTTCTGGAGGAGGAGCGTTGTTGAAAAAACTGGATGAATTAATCCAGAAAGAAACGCAACTGCCGGTCAATGTCGCTGAAGATCCCCTGACCTCAGTCGTAAGAGGCACCGGTAAAATATTGATGGATTTTAATCGGTACCTGAAAGTGTTGCTGAAAACCAAAAGAGTGTAGATGACTGAAGAGAGGGGAAAAATCAGCTAAATGCAGTTAAACTGTTTGTACAACTTTATAGGAATAGAATTTATTATAATTAACGGCTGTAGGTTTTTTTCTTTGCATGAACAAGATTTTTGATTTATTCGGTCAGCGGCGCACACTTCTTCTTCTTTTGCTATATATTCTTCTGTCCTTTCTTTTTATGGCGCTTAATGATCCATTCGTTCTGCGTGGATTCCGGCTGGCAATTTTACAAGGGATCAGCTGGGTTTATTCTGCACAACATCGTTTAGCCTCTATCAGAGAGATGGAGCAGGAGAATAAAATGATTCGACAGCAACTATTGGAGTTATCATTGGCCAACCAGAAATTGCAGGAATCAATGCTGGAGAATATGCGGTTACGCCGTCTGCTAAAATTTAAAGAAGAAAGTAATTTCCAATATATCCCGGCATCTGTCATTGGCATGGGTCAGGAACAAACCATCAGATCATTGATTCTAGATGTGGGAAGTGCAGACGGTGTCGCTAAAAATCAAACAGTCATTACTGAACAGGGACTGGTTGGGAAAATTTTGATTGTGGAGCCACATCAATCAATAGTTCAAATTTTAATGGATCGCAATTCCCTGGTTAGCGCCCGTTTACAGAAAAGTCGCGAGATTGGAGTGGTTGGCTGGTCTGGTAATCCCTGGCTGGATTTAAATTATATTCCCAGAGATGTGATCATTGAACCGGGAGAAGTGGTGCTCACTTCTGGATTAAGCCGTGTGTATCCGAGAGGTATTAAAATTGGAGTTGTGTCAGAAGTATCAGATGTCGATTATGAGCTTTTTAAAAGAATTAAGCTTAAACCAGCAGTCAATTTTAATAGCCTGGAGAAGGTTTTTGTTTTATTTACTCCCGATACTTCTTTAACAAGCGAGTGAACCATTGGCTAAAATTGAATATCGTTATTTTACTTTTTTTGTAGTAGCTTTTATTCTGCAATTTACGGTGATCCGTTTTATAGAAATAGTGCATTGGCGTCCCGACCTTATTCTTATCGTTTTAGTATTTTTTTCCTTGAAGAAAGGACCAAATTGGGGAATGACCGCAGGTTTTGTAAGCGGTTTATTGCAGGATCTTATTAGTGTGGAAATGTTAGGTCTAACAGCATTAACGAAAACCCTGGCGGGATTTTTAGCAGGGGTGCTCTCCGGCAAGCTAACCACTCGGGCAGAGTTTTTTCTGGTGCTTTTGATCAGTGGTTTCGTCCATGATCTGGTATATTTTTTCATCTCTACTCTTGGTGAAAATTTTTCGCTGCACTCTCTTCTTATTTTTTACACCATTCCGAACTTACTCTATACGGTAATCATCGGCGCCATTATGTATTATTTCTTTGAACCTATTTTAGCAGAATCATAAGGTGTTATTATGACCTGGTCTGCACCCGAATCAAAAAAATATGTTCTGTATGTGGTTGTTATCCTGGTATTCACCGTTTTAACTATTCAGTTTTTTAACCTGCAGATCAGCAAGTCCTCGGTTTATACTGAGAAGAGTCTTGAAAACAGCGTTAAAATGATTACCCAACTTCCGGTTCGAGGAAATATTTATGACCGTGATGGACGGGTGATTGTTGATAATCGGCCAGCATTTTCGCTCTATTTAGTCCCGGCTGAAACACCGCATTCCACCGTGGCGAAGGTGGCTGAATTATTTAATCTGCGGGAAGAGGATATTCAAAAAGAGCTAAAAAAATCCGGACGATTCCAGGCAGTGAAAATTGTTCGGCAGGTTGATTTAGAAAAATTAACCTGGATTCAGGAAAATATTGTCGATCTGCCGGGAATAGAATGGAAATCAGAACCCGTCAGGCACTATGTGCGTTCATCAGGATTAGCACATTTGTTGGGAACCCTGGGCGAAATTGATGAAAGGGAATTGCCTTTATATCCCCAGCTGGAGGCAGGTGATGTGGTTGGTAAAAAGGCGCTGGAAAAAACTTTCGATGATCAGATAAGAGGCGTAAAGGGTGTCCGCTTTGTAAAAGTTGATGCGGCTGGCCGAGTGGTTGATCAGGTATCGACCAGTAAAAGTGCTCTACCTTTACCCGGAAAACATCTGTATTTAACCATCGATCTGCGATTGCAGATATATGCCGATTCATTGATGGAAGGCAAACGAGGCGCCTTGATTGCCATGGACACCCGCACCGGAGAAATTCTCACCTTTTTATCTAAACCGGATTATGATGTGAGTAAACTCAGCGGAGTTATTTCAGCAGAACTCTGGGAAAAATTAGTGAATGATCCTTATCATCCTTTGTATGATAGAGCATGTCAAAGTGCGTATCCCCCCGGATCGACCTACAAGCTGGTGGCTGCCATCGCTGCCCTTAACGAGAATCTTATCACTCCCGCTCGTAAATCCACGTGCCCCGGGTATTATGCCATTGGTAATAAAGTGGTCAAATGCTGGAGAGCCAAAGGACATGGAACATTGGATTTAGAAGGAGCAATCAAAAATTCTTGTAACGTGTACTTTTATCAATTGGGTCTTTTAATTGGTTTGGATGTCTGGAACAAATACAGCGAGTTATTCTATTTTGGGAAAAAAACCGGCGTCGAAATGACGAATGAAAATCCCGGATTGGTTCCCAGTATAGCTTATTATAACAAGGTGTATGGCGCGGGAAGATGGACGAAAGGGATGTTAGCGAATTTGGCAATTGGCCAGGGAGAATTGCTGGTTACTCCGTTGCAAATGGTTCAGTTCACTTCCTTTTTAGCCAATCGGGGGAAAGCCTATAAACCTCATCTGGCCCTGAAATTAGAGGATCCCATCAGCAAAGAACAAAAATTATTTCCTCATGAGCCCCGTCAGGTAACTGCCATTCGACCCGAAGTGTATGATGTAATTTTAGAAGGAATGCGGGAGGTGGTGGATGGGGGAACGGGAGCTAGAGCCAGGCTCTATGGGATAACTTCTGCTGGCAAAACCGGTACGGCCCAAAATCCCCATGGTGATGATCATGCCTGGTATATAGGTTTTGCGCCCTTTGAGAATCCGGAGATCGCCATTTGTGTTATTGTTGAAAATGGCGGATCCGGAGGCGGCATATCCGCTCCCATTGCCGGCGCCTATTTTAAAAGATATTTTTACTATCAAAAGAAATATGACTATGAAGTGGAGCGCCGCATCATAGCCGCCGCTTTAAAGGAGAAGGAAGCTGCGAATCAGGCAGTGGGACAAACTGTGAGTGATTCAACACA